>Ga0315280_10000315_pt1 | contig 89729 bp, 86 predicted proteins | sample YL17G06_40_MG_FD_203697 | JGI IMG/M metagenome (GOLD analysis project Ga0315280, IMG submission 203697) | Sediment microbial communities from Yellowstone Lake, YNP, Wyoming, USA - YL17G06_40 | ecosystem: Environmental > Aquatic > Freshwater > Lake > Sediment | place: USA: Wyoming | collected...
CGGGGCTCCGCTCACGAGGCTTGATTACTCAAACCGTGATGACGTTTGCTCATCTCCAAGTCGGATTTGGAGAGAAGTTGGAGTGAGGACTTGCGTTATGCTTTCATAGGAGTCCATAGTCCGCTGTTGTAGTATGCGCTGTTGCTGAGAGGTCAGCAGAGGAGTAATAGAACCTGGCGGGAGCGGATGGGGGTCGAACCCACCAAAGACATTGTTAATGCCCCTCAACGGGTTTGAAGCCCGCGGAGCCCACCGGGACTCAACCGCTCCCTTTCAAGCCTAGTATAAATCACCCGGAACGCAAGCGCAACAGACTCGCCTCAAACCTGTTGAACACAAGACCCTATTGAGACGCCAGGCTGGAATGCTAAGCGGAGGGAATCTGTCATGAACATTACAATGTTCACCACGAAGAATGAAAATAGCGCGGGTGCTCTGCCACCCGCTTTTCCCGGTAGGTGACGGAGCGCCTACCCTATGGTTGCTAAGTACTGAGATTCTTCGCTAAAGCTCAGAATGACATTTAGACCTATGCGTTCTATTTTCAAAGCGGTGACGAAGAAGCCTATGGCAACGTCGCCGAAGCTTTCAATTATGGCTAATTAACAGGCAACCGCATCCTATTTTTTAAGAAGGCTTAACAAGGCATTGAGCAATAAGCCCACACCCACCAGGATAACAATCAAAGGCCACCAAGACCCGATCCCGCCTAGAACAGCACCACCAGATGAGAGCAGGACAAAAGCAAGCATGAGACGGCACCACATGAACCTGCGAGGGGCGAACTGAAGGTACCGCGCCACTACGTCAAATAACGAAATGGCACCCATACCCAAGAGAAAGTAAGCCAGTGTTTCCTTGGCAGACAACACATCACGTGACCAGAGGAACAAAATGACGCCAATCAGCACCAATTCCAGGCCCACAATCATGCCGTAAGACCAGACACGTCGGCGCTTCATCTCTCTCATCCCTTTACCCCTTTCTCAGCACGCTCGCTATGCATAGTCTACCTCAACCCACTTAGTCCCCAGTCTCGGGGGGTCTAGAGGTTTCCTACACCCCTTTTTCAGCACTCCAGGAGTATTTTAGCATACGTTTACAATACTCCCTTAAAGGTGATACGTATAATACCACAAAATCGTCACCCGGCACAGGATATTCTCAAACAATGCTGCCTGATAGTGTATAATGTTTGAAAGGAAGCTGCTTAAAGTATGGACACCATAGAGATTTATGGCGTTAAGTTCCTGAAGTGCAATAAAAGAGGCTGCGAATGGAATGCAGGCTACACACCCGGCGACCTGAACCGACATGGGTTAGAGTTCACCGCCAAACATGACATGGGCATCAGGATTTGCAATTTCAGTTGCACGGCGTTAGCCCTGGGTAAGAAGATAGACGGCGACTGCCCCCACAAGCAGGAACTCTGCGATATGCTGGCCGAGGACTCAAACTCGTCATCTCGCATCTGGGGCAGGCTTGACCCCGAAGTCGCCCGCAGGGCACTGGGCGTAGAGCCCCCATCCAAGGAGTAGTGTTATGGAATACGATTTTAGCTGGGTATACTGCCCAGAATGCAATATAACCCTGGTTTTCGAATGCCGCTTAGAGAAGAATGGAGAGCGCACCGAGATGGTAGTATGTCCGCGTTGCGGTATGGAGCTGGGGGAGATAAGGGCCGACCACGGCTGTGACTATATCGGTATGGCCTGCGGCTACATCTACCCGGGGAAACCCTGCTGCGGCGGAGGCTACTGAGAAATCTACTTCCCGGGCTTCGGCTTCTTTGCCTTCTTGAATCCTGATAAATCCAACCCCTCAACCCAGGCATCGTTCAATTTCTCGAGTTTACGCTCCCGCTTCTTGCCCTTCTTCCAGAAGTCCTTGCATCCCTCTTCCGGAGTGACATTGGGCCGTTTGGGGTTGTGGCAACCCCGCCAATCATACTCACAATAGTTGCATAGAAAAGTCTGCTTCATTACTTCAGCAAATCCGCGGCAACTGCTCGCCTACCAGCATATCCACGATGCGGGATGCGCCCATCCTGGTCTTCAGAATCACCCGGCACGGATGCTCCGACACCACCTCACCGATGATAACAGCCTCTCTGCCGTACTTATTGCGGCGCATCACCTCGACAACCTTCTCAGCGCCATGCGCAGCCACCACCGCCACCAGCTTGCCCTCGTTGGCTACGTAGAGAGGGTCAAATCCCAGCAACTCGCAGGCAGCCTGCACGCCCTCGTGTACCGGTATGCTCTGCTCTTCTATCTTGATGCCAACGCCGGAACTCTCGGCAAACTCGTTCAGGGTGCTGGCCAAGCCTCCTCTGGTAGGGTCGCGGAGACAGCGTATCTCGACGCCGCTATCCAGCATCTCGGCCACCAGCTTGTTCAAGGGTGCACAGTCGCTCTTGACCGATGAGGTAAACTGCAATCCTTCGCGCTGGCTGATTACGGCGATGCCGTGGTCGCCGATGGAGCCGCTGAGTATGACCTTGTCGCCCACCTTGGCATTGGAGCCTGAGATATTTGCGCCGGACGGGACAACCCCCACGCCAGCGCTGTTGATGAACAGCTTGTCGGCACTGCCTTTATTCACTACCTTGGTATCGCCGGTGACAATCTTGACCCCGGCCTCCTGCGCAGCTTTCTTAATCGAGGCTATAACGCGCTTCAGGCCTGACATGAGAAGCCCTTCCTCGATAATCAGGGCTATGCTCAGATACTTGGGGACAGCTCCCATCATGGAGAGGTCGTTCACCGTGCCGCAGACAGCAAGCTTACCGATATCGCCGCCGGGGAAGAAGATAGGGTTCACCACGTAGCTGTCGGTGGTGAAGGCGAGGTGCCCTTTAAGCTCGAAAACTGCCGAGTCGTCCAGCTTATTGAGGAAGGTATTGTCGAACAGGGGGACGAAGTTCTGCTTCACCAGGTCGTGGCTGAGCTTGCCGCCGCTGCCGTGTGCCAGCAGAATCTTATCTTCCATAGCCCTCACCGTACTGGAAATAGGCAGCGCAGGTGCCTTCAGAAGAGACCATGCAAGGCCCTACGGGGTGTTCCGGGTTACAGACCCTGCGGAAAAGCTTGCAGTCCAGCGGCGTCCTGACCGCGCGCAGGACTTCTCCGCAGATGCATCCCCTGGGCTCAACAGGCTTGCCTGGCTTAATCTCAAAATTGTGCTCCGCGTCGTAGCGTTGATATTCTTTTCTCAGCCGCAAGCCGCTGCCGGGTACAACCCCAATACCCCGCCAGTTCCCATCACATGTCTCGAAGACCTTGTCCATAAGCTCCAGGGCTATTTTGTTGCCCTCGGGCTTCACGCCGCGGCGATAGGCTATCTCCACTTTGGGCTGCCCGCTCTCGACCTGAGCCACCAGCATATCAATGCACTGCAAAATGTCCAGAGGCTCGAAGCCCGATATGACGCAGGCAATGCCGTAGTCACGTGGTATAAACTCGTAAGGTCGCGAGCCGATAATAGCACTGACGTGGCCGGGGCAGACGAGGCCATCCAGCTTCACCTCACCGGAATCGAGCAGCGCTTTGACTACAGGCGGACACAATTTGTGCAACGACAGTACGTAGTAATTGTCTATGCCCTGCTGCTGCGCCTGGAGCACCGAGGCCGCGACGGTGGGAGCGGTAGTCTCAAAGCCGACGCCTATGAATACTATAGATTTCAAGGGATTATCCCGGGCGATTTTGAGGGCATCCAGCGTGGAGTAGACAATCCTGACATCTCCGCCCTCCGCCTTGACCTGCTGCAGGCTGGAACGGCTGGCAGGCACCTTCATCATATCGCCGAAGGTGGTGATGATGACACCGGGCAGTTTAGCCAGAGCGATGGCTTTATCCAAGTCAGCATTGGCGGTCACGCACACGGGGCAACCAGGTCCTGAAAGCATAGTGATTGTAGGCGGCAGAAGCTGGCGTAAGCCGCTCTTGGCGATGCTAACGGTGTGGGTGCCGCAGAACTCCATAAGCCGCGCCGGCTTAGTTGATCTCTGCTTGATCCTGGCTATCAGGCTCTTGCCTAATTCAGCGTCGCGGAACTCGTTAATATATTTCATCTTAGATACAATTCAGACTCAGCTTGGTGATTCTCTGTCCTCAGCTTCGGCTATCTCCTGAAATATTTTGAGAGTCTCCTGGGCTTCCTCCTCGTCGATAACGTTTATGGCATAGCCAGTATGGAGCAGCACATAGTCGCCCACCTTAGCCTCAGGCGTAAGCATGATGCTGGCCTTGCGGCTGACGCCGCCCACTTCCACCTCCGCCTCTACCCCCTCTATCGATTTCACTTTCGCCGGTATTGCTAAACACATAAACCCAGACCTCCCTACGCCCTGGTAACCGAATCAGCGATGACTGCCTGCCCCAGAGAGACGCCACCGTCGTTTGTCGGCACTTTGCTGTGAGTGAGTACCTCAAACCCGGCCTTCACAAGGTCAGCCACCGTCAATCTCAAAAGCAAGCGGTTCTGAAAAACACCGCCGCTCAAAGCCACTTTGTTGATGCTGCTCATTTTAGCCAAACGATGGCACATCTGGACCACCATCTCAGCCATGGTGCGGTGGAACTTCATAGCGATTCTAGCTTGAGAAACGCCGGATTTCAGCTCACCGATTACACCGCCAAACAGTCCCTTGAGATAAACGATATTTATGCCGTTACGTTCAATGATAGCGAACGGATAGCTCCCGCGCTCGCTACCGTCAGCAGCCATCTCCATCTCGATAGCCGCCTGAGCCTCATAGTCTATCCTGCCCCTGATCCCGATCAAAGCTGAGACGGCATCGAACAGCCTGCCACAGCTTGAGGTTAGAGGCGAGTTGATTCCCTTCTCCAACTGCTTCGTGATAAGCTCAAGTTCCTGGCTGCTCACCTCTTTCAAAAAAGCTAAATCCGGAGTCAGGGCATCCTTACCCAGCAGCGTGAGCAGATAGCTGATAGCCATACGATAAGGTCGCTCTATGGCGATTGTGCCGCCGAGCAGCGGTACATATTCTAAATGCCCCGCTCTCTCGAAGCCTTTATAGTCTGCAATAAGGAACTCGCCGCCCCAAATACGCCCATCGCTGCCGTAGCCTGTCCCGTCGAAAGAAACCCCTATCACTTTATCTTGAACGCCGTTCTCCACCATGCAGCTTACGATGTGGGCATGGTGGTGCTGTACCGGGACAAGCCTTAGTTCTTTGTTTTTATCTCCCAGTAACTTAGCGTATTTAGTCGAGAGGTATTCAGGGTGCATATCGTAAGCCACGACCTCAGGATTAATACGGAACAGCTTCCGGTAAAGCTCGAGCGTGGCCTCGAAGTGCTCCATAGTCTCCAGATTCTCCAAATCGCCGATGTGCTGGCTCACAAAGGCATAGTTATCCTTGGTCAGGCAGAACGTGTTCTTAAGCTCAGCACCACAGGCCAGCACCTGCTTCGAATTGAAGGCTAGATGAATGGGATACGGGGCATAACCTCGCGCCCGCCTCACTATCTGGGGCTTGTTCAACTCCACAATTGCTACGCTGTCATCGTAGCGCGAATAAATGTCGCGGTTATTAATCAGGAAATAATCGGGAATGCCCTTGAGCCTCCGCAATGCCTCGTCATTGTCCTTGGCGATGGGCTCCTCGCTGAGGTTGCCGCTGGTCATCACCAGAGGCAGGCCGGTCTCCCTGAGCAATACGTGGTGCAGCGGAGTATAAGGCAGCATCACCCCGAGGTATTTGAGGTTAGGCGCTACCGACGGCGAAACTGGAGAACCTTCCTTGCGTTGCAGCAACACTATAGGGCACTGGGGCGACGTCAGCAGTTCCTCCTCCTTCTCAGAAACTAGGCAATGCTTCTTCACATCCTCCAACGTAACAACCATTATAGCCAGAGGCTTGAAGGGACGCCTCTTTCTCTCCCTGAGCAGCTTCACGGCTTTTTCGCTGGTGGCATCGCATGCTAAGAGGAAGCCGCCGAGACCTTTGACCGCCAGGATTTTACCTTCCCTGAGAAATCCGGCAGCAGTAGCCAGAACATCGTCGCAGGGCACAGGATTGCCAGCGCCGTCAACCAGCTTCAGGCTGGGGCCGCACACGGGACAAGCGTTAGGCTGGGCATGGAAGCGGCGGTCCATCGGGTCATCGTACTCACGCTGGCATTGAAGACACATCTTGAAGCTGCGCATGGTAGTCTTGGGACGGTCGTAGGGAATGTCCTCGATGATGGTGAAACGCGGGCCGCAGTTAGTGCAATTGGTAAACGGATAGCGGTAACGCCTGTCGCCCGGATTTAAAACCTCGCCCAGACAGGGCTTGCAGGTAGCAATGTCAGGGGAGACAAGCTGATACTTGCCTTCCTCGGCGATGCTATGTCTAATCTCAAAGCCGCTATAGCCCTGCGGGGCATGGCTGGTTACAGAGACATCCTCAAGACGAGCCAGGGGCGGTGCCAGAGCCACCAGTTCATCGAGGAAAAGGTATAAAGCGGGTTTCCCACCCTCCACCTCGATCTTGACATCGCCCGAAGTGTTGCATACCCATCCCTTGAGATTATGCTTGGTCGCAAGCTGATAAACGAAGGGACGGAAGCCAACTCCCTGCACCACACCGCGCACGCTGATGCGCAGAAGCTCTAAATTCCCTACCTTTATGGCACACCTCCACCAATTCATATTATACAGGAAAGGGACGTTCAGGGAAAATTCGGAACGATATCCACCCTTACAGGTTGATTAACTCCTTAAATGGCCTTATAGTGTTGATATAGTAAAGAAATGGCCGGAAGGAAAGGTGAAAAAAATTCATTAAGGAGATATCAGGAAATCCTAGTACGGGCTAGCCTCACAAGGCTGAAATGAACCAAACAGGAGGTAAAATATGAAAATCGGAAAGGTAGGGGGATGGCTCATATTTCCTACGGCAGCAGCTTTGCTGGTGGCAACCTTCTTACTTGTAGGATGCGGCAGCAACATAACGGCCACTATCAGAGAACGCGGCTCAACAACTGTGCAGCCATTAGCGGAGAAATTAGCCAGTGCCTTCGAGGCAGATAACCCAAGTATCGACGTCGATATCCAGGACGGAGGTTCCGCCTTTGGCATCACGTCCGTTAATGCCGGCACTGCGGATATCGGCGCGGCCTCGCGAGAGCTCACGTCATCTGATCCTCCCCTGGTAAAGCATCTCCTGGCTCGAGAGGGCATCGCCATCATAGTTCCTCTCTCGAACCCTGTTACTAACCTGACCAAGGATCAGGTAATCGCTATCTTCTCTGGCAATATCACGAACTGGAGCCAGGTTGGAGGTCCTAACAAAGGCATAGACGTAGTGGCCAGGGAAGAAGGGGAAGGGACAAGGAACGCCTTTCAGGATTTGGTAATGGGGGAGGTGCTTATAAGAGCCGATATCACTGTAACATCCAACGGTGAACTCAAAACAACGGTATATAATGACTCTCAGGCAATTGGATTCATCTCCATGGGGTACGTTGACAACTCGGTCAAGGCATTGGCGTTCAACGGTGTAGCAGCCACTGAAGAGAACGTTAAGAATGGAACTTACTTCATCGTCCGCCCCCTGTATTTCCTGACCAAGACGCAGCCTACGGGGGCCGTCAAGGATTTCATCGACTTCTGTACAGGCCCGGACGGACAAAGAATCGTTGCTGAAGAAGGATATATTACGGCATATTAGCCCTTAAAAACAGCATTCCTGTAGCAAGATTAAGGCAGGATGGGCAGCTATTGTTATATTCACCATCGTAGAAGCGCTGCCTGCTTTTTAGCAGGTTGGTTTTCTGCACTTCATCTTCGGAACCACTGGCGACCCACCATAGGGCAATTCGGCATTCTGCCCATGATGAATCTGCTGCATCAAATGTACTCTGCCGGCTTAAAGCTTTACCGCTTTAGCGGTATGCACATCGGGGATAGCCAGAAGCTGCTGCCGTTGTTCTTCCGTCAACCGCTCATCAACAGCAAGCACCATCAGCGCAGGGCCCCGCGGCTTAAGGCGGGCCACCAGCATTGAGCTGATATTGATGTCGGCGGCGCCAGTCACCATGCCCACCGCACCGATGAGGCCGGGACGATCGAGATGGTCGCTGAATATCCAATACCCTCCCGTGGGGACAATGTCGAGCCAGTAGTTATTGACGCGTACTATATGCGTCTGACCTCTCATCAGAGTGCCTGCAACCGTGGTCGTCCCCTTATCCGTAGTTACTTCTACAGTGATAAGGCTGGTATAGTTCTCGCATTTCGCTGTCTTCTGCTCGACTATCTTCAAACCGCGGCTCTGGGCTATGACATTGGCGTTAACCAGATTAACCCGCTCGTCAGTCATCGGCTCCAGCATGCTGCCTATTATGGTAGCCTTGACAGCGCTGGTATCGAAATCGGAGAGCTCGCCCTCGTACTTAATCACAATAGTGCTCAAACGCCCCTCAGCAAGCTGAATGCACAACCTCCCTATATCCGAGGCCGCAGCCAGGAACGGCGTTACCACTGACGCAGTCTCGGGTGCAATTAGCGGCATATTGACCGCATAACGGGCAGGCTGACCCTTGAGCACCGTCAAGACCTGCTCTGCTACATCTACTGCTACACTCGTCTGAGCTTCCGCGGTCGATGCGGCGAGATGGGGAGTCACCACGATTTTATCGCTCTTAAGCAGGATATTGTCCTGGGCCGGCTCCTTGGTGAAGACGTCTACAGCGGCACCGGCCACCCGCCCTTCCTCGATAGCATAGTAAAGCGCCTCCTCGTCGATCACACCGCCTCGTGCTGCGTTGATAAACCTCACTGTAGGCTTAACCAGGGCTAATTCCTTCTTACCTATGAGCCCTTTTGTCGCCGAGGTCAAAGGTACATGAACTGTGATGAAGTCAGAACGTTTCAGCAAGTCCTCCAGGGATACAAGCTCCACGCCCATATGGCTGGCTTTCTCCGCGGATACAAAGGGGTCATAGACGATGAGCTTCATCTCCAGCCCCTTGGCCATCCTGGCCACCTCAGAGCCCACACGGCCCAGCCCGATAATGCCCAGGGTCTTGTTGCGCACCTCGGTGCCCATGAAGCCTTCCCGCTTCCACTCGCCGGATTTAAGGCGGGTGCAGGCTTGAGGGATGTGACGGGCGAGCGAAAGCAAGAGGGCTATGGTATGTTCGGCGGTGGAGATAGAGTTTCCTGCCGGGGCGTTGACCACTACTATACCGCGCCTGGTTGCCGCATCGACGTCTATATTGTCTACGCCGATACCGGCACGGCCGATTACCTGAAGCTTCTTCCCTGCCTCGATAACCTGGGCAGTGACCTTGGTCTCGCTGCGTACCACCAACGCGTCGTAGTTGCCAATAATATCTATCAGCTCCGCAGGCCTTAGCTTCAGCTTTACCTCGACATCAGCCTCAGGACGCAGGACACTTATGCCCTCTTCAGCTATATTGTCGGCAACTAGAATCTTCGGTTTCATATCACATTTTCCAGACGCTTACTTATGCGGTACCTTGTAGCCTACCTTGGGCAAGGCTTGGCGCAACTCCCTGATTACCTCGTCTATATCAGCGTCGGTACAAAAGCCAAGGTGGCCGATGCGGAATATCTTCCCTGCAAGTGTGCTCTGCCCACCTGAAATGACTATGCCGTGCTCATCCCGCATGACCTCCTGAATCTTCTTGCCATCTATGCCAAACGGTGAATTGACTGCCGTGACCGTATTGGAAGCATATCTCTCGTCACCAGCAAATAGCGTCAATCCCAAAGACTTCACGCCATCCCTGGTCTTTTGCCCCAAACGGGCATGCCTGGCGAAGATATTGGGCAGCCCTTCCTCCAACATCATCACCAAGGCAACATCGAGCGCGTAGAAGATAGAAACCGCCGGCGTCCAGGGGGTCTGCTTCTTCATCAAAAAGTCCCCTGCAGAAGTGAAATCCCAGTAGAAACGCGGCATTTTGGCAGCTTTATGTGCCTGCCAGGCACGCTGGCTAAAGCTCACAAAAGCCAGGCCGGGGGGCACCATCCAGCCCTTCTGCGAGCCTGTAACCACAGCGTCGCAGCCCCAGTTATCGACCTGGAGGTCGATACAGCCCAAGCTGCTGATAGCATCGACCAGGAGCAGCTTGTCGTACTTCTTCACTATGGACGCAATAGCTTCCAGGTCGCTGGTCACGCCTGTGGAGGTCTCGTTATGAGTAACCAGCACCGCCTTGATGCCAGGGTCAGCCTTGAGGGCCTTATCCGCGGCCTCGGGGTCAACGGCCTTGCCCCAGTCGAACTTCACGCGGGTCACATTAGCACCGAACCGCTCCGCTATGGTGGCGAACCTGTCGCCGAAAACGCCGTTGGACAGCGAGAGCACCTTATCCCCTGGCGACAGGGTGTTGACGACAGCGGCCTCCATCCCCCCGGTGCCCGAGCAGGTCAGGATGAAGACATCGCCTTTGGTCTGGAACAATTCTTTAAGCCTCGCGGTAACTCGGGTCATCAGCTCTCCGAACTCCTTACCGCGATGGTTAATCATCTGCTTGGACATCACCTTAAGCACATTATCCGGACACGGTGTGGGCCCAGGTATGCGTAAACTCATCGGGTTTCCTCCTGAAAAGGCTAAGCAACAATATACATGAAAGGGAAATAGGGGTCAACTACCAAGCATTATGATTTTGCGCGGTGCATCTTCTTCGAGGGAGGACATGCAGAATTACCCCTACCCATCAGCCCGTAGTGCGGGTTTGCAACCCGCCCACTTTACTAATCCCCAAAATAGCTTCAGGGTTGCAACCTATCTGATTCCCTGCTAGAATTTCCGTTGTACGGAGATTATGGTGATCAATGCCCCGGTCCTCGTCCTCAATCAGAACTACGAGCCGCTCGATATCTGCCGAGCGCGGCGGGCGGTTGTCCTGATCTGGCGGGGCAAGGCTGAGATGATAGAGAAGAACTCGGGCATGCTCAGCAGCCCCTCACTGACTATACCCCTGCCTTCGGTAATACGCCTGGTCTACCTCATCAAACGTCCGCGCACGCAGCGGAAAATGAGCCGACGCGAGGTGTTCCTTCGAGACAATCACACCTGCCAGTACTGCGGCAAGCAGACCAGAGACCTCACCATAGACCACGTCATCCCGCGCTACCTCGGAGGCAAACATACCTGGGAAAACGTGGTGAGCGCCTGCAAGGCCTGTAACCAGCGCAAAGCAGGGCGCACGCCCAAAATAGCAGGCATGGAACTCCGCCGCCCACCATGTGCGCCACCCATGGTGGGCTACCACATAGTGTATCACCGCTTTGACGAACACCCCGAGTGGCAGAAGTACATCCCTCACCTTGGCAACTAAAGTCAACTTGACAATATTACAAAACTTGGTATAATAATAATGCCTATCGACCCACCTCAGGCGGGCGGTAAGGTTACGTGCACTTTCAAAAAAATAAGTCGCTTGGATCGGACACGACCGAGACGGCAAAATATAAGTAAAGTATCGACCCCCAAAAGCCTTCTTGGACAGTGTCTGAGAAGGCTTTTTTATTTTGCGAAGGAAATAGGAAATGAAGCCTAAAGTCGGTTTCATAGGGGCAGGCACGGTAGGCACAGCGCTGGCGATAACGCTCCATGAAAGGGGCTACGACGTCATAGCGGTTGCCAGCCGCAGCAAGTCGTCTGCGGACAAACTTGCGTCAAGCGTCCCGGGCTGTAAAGCATACCAGAACAAACAGTCTGTTGCCGATATCGCCGAGCTTGTCTTCATCACCACCCCCGACGACGCTATCGGACAGGTCGCCGCGGAACTCAAGTGGCACTCAGGACAAAGCGTGGTTCACTGCAGCGGAGCCCACTCCCTGGACGTGCTCGAGCCGGCAAAAAGAGACGGCGCTGAGGCAGGCGCCTTCCATCCCCTGCAGACCTTCGCCAATGTTGCCCATGCCATAAAGAATATCCCCGGCTCCACCTTCGCTCTGGAAGCAGAGGGAGAGCTTTTGGAAACATTAAAAGGTATGGCCCAGGACCTTGATGGAAACTGGGTAAAACTTGGTGCAGGCGACAAGGTGCTATACCATGCTGCGGCAGTTGTCGCCTGCAACTACCTGGTAACCCTGATGAAGATGGCCACCGACTTATGGCAGACCTTCGATGTGTCCACGCCCGAGGCAACCCGAGCTTTACTGCCTCTGCTGCGCGGCACCCTAAACAATCTGGAGAATGTCGGCTTGCCCAACTGTCTCACCGGGCCCATAGCCCGCGGAGACCTGGGAACTATAAAGAAGCATTTGGAAGCGCTGGAGAAATCGGCCCCGGCGCTACTCCCCGCTTACTGCGAGCTGGGACTGCAGACCATACCAGTAGCTCTGGCCAAAGGAAAAATCGATAGCGCCAGAGCGGAAGAGCTGCAACAACTTTTAACTAACCAGTGCAGGAGGGACATGACATGCGAACCATGCTCAAAGGAAAAATCCACCGCGCTCGCGTAACCGAGGCCAACATCGACTATGAGGGCAGCATCACCATAGATAAAGACCTCATGGAAGCTGCTGACATCCTGCAATACGAGCAGGTCCATGTCCTCGACGTCGATAACGGCGCCCGCCTGGTAACCTACGCCATAGAGGGCGAGCGCGGCTCAGGAGTCATCTGTATGAACGGCGCTGCTGCCAGGCTGGTCTACAAAGGCGACACGGTTATCATTATCTCCTACTGCACACTAAGCGATTTTGAAGCCCACAATCATGTTCCCAAGCTGGTTTATGTCAACTCAAAGAACCAGATCGTAAAGAAATCCGAAGAGATTTGTCACGCTTTCAGTGGTAACTAAGGCTCCCAATTCGGACTGTATTTGACCATCCTTATTCAGGAGGTGGCCGATGAGAGTTACCATCACCCAAATCAAAGAGATGAAGCAAAAAGGCGAGAAAATCGCTATGCTCACCGCCTACGATTACGCCACGGCCAAGCTCATAGATGAAGCGGGAATACCTCTGATACTTGTGGGAGACAGCCTGGGCATGGTGGTCCTGGGATACGGCTCGACCATCCCGGTGACCATGGATGAGATGATACATCACACCAAGGCAGTGGTCAGAGGCACTTCCAAAGCGTTAATTATTGGCGACATGCCCTTCATGACCTATCAGGTCTCCTTCGAAGATGCCCTGCGCAACGCCGCCCGATTCATGCAAGAGGGCGGAACGCAGGCGGTCAAGCTAGAGGGCGGCGAGAGCATGGCGGAAACAGTGAAAAGAATCGTCTCCTGCGGCATCCCGGTGATGGGACACATCGGTCTCACACCTCAGTCGATAAACCAGCTCGGTGGATTTAAGGCTGTGGGCAAAACCCCGGAGGCGGCGGTGCGCATGCTCAACGATGCCATAGCCCTCGATGAGGCCGGGGCATTCGCCATTGTGCTGGAGTGTGTGCCTGAGCCATTGTCGAAACTCATCACCGAAAGAATAAGCGTGCCCACCATCGGCATCGGCGCAGGCAAGTACTGCGACGGACAGGTACAGGTGATAAGCGACCTCCTGGGGCTGTACACCGATTTTGTGCCCAAACACGCCAAGCAATATGCCAAGCTATTCGAAATCATCCGGAAGGCAGCTGCCGATTATATAGCCGAAGTGCAGGCGGGAACTTTCCCCACCTCAAAACAGAGCTATGCCATGGACGAGAGCATTCTCGCCGAGCTTAAGAAGTCCTCAAAAAAAAGTTGAGACCGCTATGAGAGTTCTGCATAGTATTGCGGAGATGAAGGGGGCAAGGCGCAAGCTCAGGGGCTCAGTGGGCTTCGTGCCTACCATGGGCTACCTCCACGAAGGCCACCTAGAGCTAGCGCGGCGTGCCAGGGCAGAGAACAACCACGTAGTCGTCAGCATCTTCGTCAACCCCACCCAGTTCGGCCCCAAGGAGGATTACGCCTCCTACCCCAGAGACATTGAACGAGACCTGGCTATGCTCAAAAAAGAAAAAGTCGGCATCGTGTTCATGCCCAGCGCTGAAGAGATGTATCCTCCAAGACATAGCACCTGGGTAGATGTGGAAAAGGTCACCGAGCGGCTTGAGGGCGCCATCCGCCCCGGCCACTTTCGCGGAGTAGCCACAGTGGTGGCCAAGCTGTTCAACATAGTCGAGCCTACCAGGGCCTACTTCGGTCAGAAGGACGCCCAGCAACTGGTGGTCATCAAGAAGATGGTCGCTGACCTCAACATGAACCTGGAAGTCATCGCTGTGCCCACGGTGCGGGAGCTCGACGGCTTAGCCATGAGCAGCCGCAATGTCTATCTCGACCCTGAGGAGAGAAAATCCGCGCTGGTGCTCTACAAAGCACTGACCCTGGCACAGAAGCTCTGGGATAAAGGCCAAAGAAACGCCGACATCATCCGCAGGGAGATGACCTCGCTCATCCAGAGTGAGCCGCGTGCAGCTAAAATAGACTATGTCAGCATCGCAGATGCCGAGACCCTGGAGGAGATGGACAGGATAGAGCGCCCGGCGGTGGTTTCCCTGGCAGTTAAAATCGGCAAGCCGAGGCTCATCGACAACATAATTCTGGGAGCCTAATAGCTGGTTACAAGCCGGCTATTTATATTTTGAGAGGATGGGGGAGACACCCCCATCCTCTCTTTTATCAATGTCCAGCACCAGTTCCCTGAAATAAGCTTGTACCTCATACATGGGTATGAGTAAATATCAAAGCGATGAAATAAATAACCATGATGACCGCGCCCAGGGGGACTCCTATCATGGCCCACTCTCTCATGCTTATCTTCAGTCTTTCTGCAGCCACTATGTTCGGTATATTGCCGGGTATCAGCATCCCGCCGGCGATGAGCAGGCCCATGATGGCGCTGAGAATCTGAAATCGCGACATGAGGGGACCTATTTCTACAGCGGTCAGGGTGGCATTATCGAGAAATGCGGAAACACTATTTATCCAGTAAATCGCCCATGGTGAAATCTTATCAAAATACCACACTATCAGCGGCTTCATGCCCTCACCCAGTAATATGAGCGCGGCGACGAAGATAAAGACCTTAACCGCCCGCATTATTACCCCTCGTACAGTCTCTGTGTACTTGGCATCGACCATCTCTGCCTGCAGAGATATGTCGCGGCCAATATATATTGTCCCAAAGACCGCCAGGGCGATGACACCAGGGATTACGTACACTCCAAACATATCTACAGGGAAAAAGAATCCGGCATTGTACGGTGGGTCAGCCAGTTTATTCACCAGGATCGTGGACAAGGGTTCGCCCACGGGCGTTAAGACAGCACCCAATCCCGCAGCAAAACAGGCAACGACTATGGTCTTTATTTTATGACTCCTGGAGAAGGGAAGCACCGCCACGACTTCAGCCAGGATGACAGCCGTAACAATCACCGAGATAACGCTGGAGAGCAGACCCAGCAAAGCTATGAAAAGGAAGAGAAAGAGCTTGGGGCCGAGTTTATCAGCCAGGGATACTATGCCGTTGCGAAAAGGCTTGTTGAAATGATGTATGAGAAGGCCAAATATAAGCACTACCTGGAAGATACCTATGGGGAGCGATCGTATCATCACAGGGGCTTTCAGAGCATCTTTCACCAGTCCCCAACCCCAGAGCCCGGAAACGCTCACGGCAATTATGCCCATAACCAGGAAGAACGGCTCCAGATGCTCCCCTATTTTCTTGACTCGGAAAGGAAGGACCAGCACCATCAAGGTTATGACGACCAGTCCTATGACAATATAGAGGACTGGCTCTTGCGGGATATTATCCAACCAACCCTCCTCCTGATTTCAAGGTTTCAATTATAAGCTAAGCTTCGCAGCCAGGCAAACTTATTCTTGTTTTGGAACGCTCTCGCAGGCTGGAAAATTGTCCCCACCCTAGCTTTGTGCTAAACTAAGTAGAATTCGCGAGGAGAATGTATTTTGAGAATCCTGGTCACTAACGACGATGGCATCACCGCCCGGGGCCTTTGGGCACTGGTCCGGGAACTCAGGAGAATAGCCGAGGTAGTTGTGGTCGCCCCTGACCGCGACCAGAGCGGGATAGGGACGGCAGTTACCCTGCACCATCCAGTGAGGGTAAGCCCCATGCCACCTGAGGTTACCAGAGTCGAGGCTTATTCCGTTGAGGGCACTCCTGCAGACACTGTTATCTTGGCTTTGAAAACATTGTTGAGAGACAGCGTAGACATGATGTTCTCAGGCATCAATGAAGGTTCAAACCTGGGCAACGATGTGCTAATCTCGGGAACAGTGAGCGCGGCGCTGCAGGGGTACTTCTACGGGCTGCCCTCTGTTGCCATCTCTGTTGGTTCTATCAAGAGAGTACGCTTCGACGTCGCAGCCAAATTCGGCGCCCTTATCGCGCAACATGTTGCTGAGAGCAAATTGCCCCAGAAATTCTTGCTCAATATAAACCTGCCTAACCTGCCACTTGAAAAGATTGCGGGAATCGAGATAACGCGACTAGGCGAACGAAGCTATATGGACAATATCAAAGCAGGCCACGACGGCAAGAGGAAATATTACTGGATTGTGCGCGGCAAACCCGACTGGAAAGAGGTCGAGGGCACCGATATCTCAGCACTCGGAAAAAATAGAATCTCAATCACGCCGCTTCACAGCGACCTGAGCAGCGACATCCATCTTGAATCACTGAATAAGGTGTTTCCCTCGCTGTTCCAAGACCTGAGAAAAAGCGACAGGGTAAAGAGAACCAGAACAAAGTAAACCGGTAGGAAACTAACGTAGAGGGGGTGAGCTTCGCTGCGCGAAGCTCACCCCTTTACGACCTATGTGTTAGCCCAGAGGGCGCAACTTGCTTCTCGCTGCTGCGATCTCCTTGTCGTAGATAGCAGCCTGAGCTGCTGCCAGCTTGGCAATAGGTATCCGGAACGGGCTGCAGCTCACAGAATCAACGCCAGCAGTGTGGAAAAACATTATAGAGCGCGGCTCTCCGCCGTGCTCTCCGCAGACACCGATCTCCAAGGCTTTTTTCTCCCTTCGAGCCCAGGTTATAGCGGTTTCCATCAGCCTGCCCACACCCTTCACATCCAAAATTAAGAAGGGATTGTCCTGAAGGATGCCGGCATCGAGGTATATGGACAGGAATTTCTTCTCCACATCCTCCCTGCTGAACGAGTAGACGGCCTGGGTCAGGTCATTAGTGCCGAAGGAGAAGAAGTCTGCCTCCTGAGCCAGTCTACCCGCCCTCATGCAGGCGCGCACAGTCTCCATCATCACTCCAAGCTTAACGCCCCTATCCCTAACCATCCTTTTTACCCAGAGCAATTCCTGGAGCGTGACCACCTGGGGCACCATGATGGAAACATCGCATTTGGCTTCAGCGCAAGCGTCGGCAATAGCATCAATCTGCATCTGATAAATCTCAGGAGAAGTGATAGCCAACCTGACACCCCTGTGTCCCAGCATCGGGTTCGTTTCCTTTAGCTCACGTATTCGCTGCTTCAGCTCAGGATCAGATGATTCCTCTTCAGACGGCAAGAACTCGTGAAGCGGCAAATCCAGGAGCCGGATTATGATAGGCATTCCCCCGAGCTCCCGGAAGATAGCTACGAAATCCTCCCTCTGAAGCTTGCGCAATAAGTCCAACGCCTCTTTCTTCTTTTCCGCAGTCTCCGCCAATATGAACGCTCTGATAGCAGAAAGCCGTTCCTCGCCAGTGAACTGGCGCTCGGTGCGGCAAAGGCCGATACCCTCAGCGCCGAACTTTCTGGCCAGAGCTACGGCATCCACTGTATCGGCGTTAGCCCTTACCTTCAGTTTCCTGAAGCTATCAGCCCATGCCAGCAACTCCGCAAGCTCGGAGCTACCTTCAGCTTCTACCAGCGGCAAAGCTCCGATGTAGACATTACCTGTGTTCCCATCAATGGTAATTATGTCACCCTTCTTTACAATATGAGAGTTGACCGCAAATTTCTCTGCCTGAAGGTCAATCTTCACCTCTTCAGCACCGCAGATGCAGGGCTTGCCCATAGCTCTGGTCACTATCGCAGCATGGGAAGTGAGACCGCCGCGGGAGGTCAGCACCCCCATTGCGGCTGAAACACCCAGGATGTCATCAGGGCTTGTCTCAGGCCTCACTAATATCACGCGCTCGTTCTTCTTCATAGCTGCCTCAGCCTCAAGGGCATGGAACACCACAGCGCCAGTAATTGCACCCGGAGCAGCGCCCAGCCCGTGGGCTATAGGCTTGTATTTCTCGGCATGCTCGACCCGCCGGTGTAAGAAAGACCTGACATCCTCAGCAGAAACGCGCAGGATAGCGTCCTCACGTGAGATGAACCCTTCCTTTGCCATATCAACGGCGATCTTAACCGATGCCTGGCCGCCACGCTTGCCCGACCTGGTCTGGAGGATATAGAGCTTGCCTGACTCAATAGTAAATTCCACATCCTGCATATCACGGAAGTGGTTCTCCAGGATGCTCGCTACTTCCTCCAGTTGAGCATACATATCAGGCATTTGCGATTTGAGAGCACTAATAGGCTGCGGGGTTCGCCGACCAGATACCAGGTCCTCCCCTTTGGCTGCAGAAATGTACTCGCCGAAAAGCTCTTTCTCGCCTGTGCTGGGGTTTCGGGTAAACATCACACCTGTACCGGAATTCCGGTCCAAATCACCGAAGACCATTGCCTGGATTATGGCAGCCGTGCCCATATCGGCAGGAATGTGGTTGAGGCGGCGATAACCCACCGCCCTGGGATTGTCCCAGGAGTCAAAGACCCTCTTGATAGCGGAAATCATCTCTTCCCGATTTTTCACATCAAGCACGGTATCCATCATTCCCGGCATAGACGCCGCCGCTGAGGAGCGTACTGATACAGATAGACCTTTACCCAGTTTCTTCCCGGTCTGTTTCTCGAGGACCTCCAGCGCCTGCTCGATTTCCTCTACAGGCAATTTGCCAGTGCGCTTGTACTCCTTATATGTCCCGACGGACACTACAAAGCCCGGGGGCACCTGAAGCCTCAACTTGGTCATGGCCACCAGGTTCGCTCCTTTATTACCCAGAAGGCTCTTGTCATCCCAGGAGCCTGTGAACTGGTAAATTGTGGTCATATATTACTCCTCCCCTAAATTTGACCCTCTCTAGTCCATCTGAATGCCCTTCTCTAAGAGAAAGGTATTTATTTTCTTTATCGTCACAGGCTTGCGCCCTGCGACAAGGAGCTAATGCGAAACGCGTCGCCGCGTAAGTGCAGCAGACGGTACATATAGCTGCTCAGTATAGTCCTTCATCATCCGCCGGGCGCAGAAGACCGGCATAACTGTGCGGATCGCCTCTTTGATGACACGAACCCAGCCATGTGGCACACCACTGCGATCACGCTCATAGTAAAGCGGCACTATCTGCTCTTCCAATAGGCGGTACAGAGCCTCGGCGTCAGCTCTGTCTTCCTCTTCCGGGTTGCATGTCCCGGGACCATCCCCGACCGCCCAGCCGTTTTCTCCGTTGTAGCCTTCATACCACCATCCATCCTGCACGCTCAGATGAGGAACGCCATTGAGCGAAGCCTTCATGCCGCTGGTGCCACATGCTTCATTAAGACGGCGCGGCACATTCATCCATACATCTACACCCTGCACCAGGTAGCGCCCCTTGTGCATGTCATAGTCTTCCACAAAGGCTATCCGGCCCTGAAAATCACGGTTCGTAGCCAGGTTGTACACCTGTTGAAGAAGGCATTTAGATGGGAAATCGGCAGGATGAGATTTTCCAGCGAATACTATCTGAATCGGCCGCCAGCGGTCCTTAACCAGCCTCTTCAGACGCTCGACGTCCCGGAAGATAAGCGCCGGCCGCTTGTATTCTGCAAACCGACGCACAAAAGCGATGGTCAAAACCTCCGGATGTTGCAAGGCGCCCATTGCGAGCACCTGCTGCGGCATTACCTCAGCTTCAGCCCATCGTTGCTGGGCCCATCCCAGCATGGCTCCCTTGAGCTTGCGCTTCAGAGCCTGGTGCACCGCCCAGAGTTCTTCGTCGGGGATATCCATGACACGCTCCCAAAGCTTGGGGTCATCGTGCTTCTCAATCCAGTCCTTACCCAGATACTTCTCGTAAAGGCGCCCCATTTCCGAGGAAATCCAGGTTGGCACGTGAACACCGTTGGTGACATAAGAGATAGGCACCTTCTCTTCCTTGATATCCGGCCAGAGCATATGCCACATTCTTCGTGAGGCTGTACCATGTAGCTGGCTCACAGCGTTACACTTGTCAGACATCGTTAAAGCAAGTATGGTCATGTTGAAAGCCTGATCACCTACGCCGTTACCCTGACCCAGACCCAGGAACTTGCCCTGGTCTATACCCAGAGAGCCCCAGTAATTATGAAAGTACTTCTCGATAAGCTGTACGGGGAAAACATCGTGACCAGCAGGAACCGGCGTATGGGTGGTGAAAATAGTGGTTGCCCGCACCTTTTTCACAGCCTTGTCAAATGTTACGCCCCCCTCTACCTCCTCCCTAATGCGTTCCAGCATCATGAAAGCTGCATGGCCCTCGTTAGCATGCCAGAGGGCTGGTTTGATGCCCAGAGCCCGCAGAACGCGCACACCGCCAATCCCCAAGATTATCTCCTGCTGCATACGCAATTCCCGGTCTGCTATGTAGAGGCGGGCTGACAACTGGCGGTCCTGAGGTGAGTTTTCCTCGACATTAGTATCCAGTAAATAGAGGGTCGTGCGGCCTACCTGGATTTGCCAAGCACCTATATACACAGGCCTATTGTCCAACTGAATCTCGGCCAGCGTTTTGCCCCATTGCGAGGAAAGGACAGGGGTTATAGGCGTCTCGCTGAAATCCAACTGCCTGTATATCTCTTCCTGCCAACCGTCGGCGGAGATACGCTGGTGGAAGTAACCTTGGGGATACATGAATCCTATACCGACCATCGGCAGCCCCAGGTCACTCGCCTCCTTGCAAATATCGCCGGCAAGGATCCCCAGACCCCCTGCATATATCGGAATCGAATTATGTATGGCGAACTCCATCGAGAAGTAAGAAATGGGGCCCGATAGAATGTCAGTGTGTTTGGCGGCAAACCAGGTATGCTCGTCAGACATGTCAGCATCAAATGCTGTCATTACGGAATCATATAAAGCCACAAAGGAAGGATCGCTGGCAGCAGCTTTCAGTTTATCGGGGTTGATGTCACGTAATTGCTTGACCGGATTATGCCCGCTTATCACCCACAGTGTATAATCCAACGCCCTGAATAGCTCGCGCCCCTGATAATGCCAGCTCCACCACATATTGTGTGCAAGCTCATCCAGCCTATCTATTCGCTTGGGCAGCCTTGTTCTTGTAGCCTGCTTCAACATATTTCGTCTCCCGTCCCGGGCAATTTGTCTATGCTCGAACAGTTTTTATTGTTTAACCACAAACTTTCTGACTAAATCCCTTGTCCCGACTACATTGAGTTTCTGGAAGAGCAAAGAGAAGCGACTCTCAAGCTCGTCCCTTATCCCTTTTAGATTGCTTTGAGTGATGTCCCACATCTCCTCCTTGAAATCGCCGAAGGCCCTCTTTCGGGTCTTATACAAAAATTGCTCCTCAGTTTCCCCCTGCTTTCTCTCATTTGTATACTTATCGGAAAGATGTCTATTGATTCTATCCAAAAGCTCCCTGGGGAAATACTTGCTCTCATAGATAATGTTCTGAAATCCTGTAGCGAGATGCACTTCGCCAGTTCCAACCTGAGGAAAATGATGAAATGCCTCGTCAGGAAGAGTGGAAGCTCCGTGTTGCACTGCACCGCACATGCCATATTCTTCACGTGCCAGCTTGGACAGCTCCTTCAGGGTTTTGAAATCTATCTCAACATTTGCAATCGAGCCATCGGGCAGAACTACTCCGCCATGGGTAGTCCCGGTCTGCACGCTGATTTTGGAAATTCCCTCTATATTTGGGCCCAGCCTTTTTAGATACCCTGACATAAATGCCCTGAGGTCCTCCACCGTGCTGTTTTTCTTCCCCACCTCCCCGATCTCCCCTCCAACTGAGATAGTCACCTCTTTAGGCTCGATACTGCGTATAAACTTCGTCATCTCTGCAGTAACCAGGCAATTCTTTTCCTGCTGCTCCTCCAGAGTCCTTTTGCTCAAATCCACAAGAGTGGAGGCATCTATATCGATGTTCAGAAACCCAGCAGTCACCGACTCACGGATGAGTCCCTTTATTGCGTTTAACTCGTTTTCGGGTTCCGAGCTATATTTGCTCTGGCTGACCTGATAGTGGTCACCCTGCAGGAAAACAGAGCCCTCGAACCCCTCTCTGATTGCAGCAGCCAACACACAGGCAGCATACTCGCCCGGCCTCTGCCCTGTATAGCCTATCTCAGAGCGGGCAATCTCGAAAACAAAGGCGCCGACTTTATTTTTCAGAGCGGCCCTGAATAGTGCCCTGGCGACGTCATAGGTGATGCCGCGGATATTTATCGCGGGAACAGTTATGCCACTGTACAGTCCTTTGCCCGCCGCTTCGTACAGGCCCTGGATGCTGGATAGGGTGATGCCCTGCTTAGAAGCTAATTCACTAATAGCCTGCTGTGCCTTGTCCTTCACTTTAGCGTCAGTGGCAAGGGCAGCCTCCCTGGCCAGGGCATCGATTTTATCGGGCGAGACAGATTCTTTAGGCATGTCATTCCTCAATTCTATCTCAGTATAGTCCGACGCCCGTTGTACCTCTCGGTATCATACTGTGTCTTCACATCGACCAACCTCAGCTTTCCCAGCACCTCTTTCAGCGGGACAGCGGTAATCTCACCATTTCTGTAGCTGACCATTTTGCCGAAATCTTTCTTCACCACCAAATCGACAGCAGCGATGCCAAAATACCTGCCCATCCTTCTATCATAGGCACAGGGAGCACCGCCGCGCTGCAGATGGCTCAACACTATACTCCGTGTCTCCAGCTTGGTAGCATCCTGAATTTCGTTAGCCAGAGCTTCAGCTATCCCACCGAGAGTCTCATGGCCAAAGCTATCCACGCCTTTCCGGGTCACAAACTGGCTGCCCCCCATTGGCTTCGCCCCTTCAGCTACCACGATAATGTCATACCTGTTACCCTTTCTCTTGCCCTCCAGAAGCAACTCATTGACCTTATCAATAGAAAAATCGTATTCAGGGATCAGGATAATATATGCTCCGCTGGATTCCCCTCCCTCCAGAGCCAGCCAGCCAGCATGTCTGCCCATTGTCTCCACCACAAATATCCTTTTGTGAGAGCCCGCAGTAGTCCTCAGCCTATCAACTTCCTCCGTGATGACATTGAGAGCCGTCTCAAATCCCAAGGTGTAATCCGTTCCAGGAAGATCCTTGTCAATCGTCTTGGGGATGCCGATGACACTCACCCCGTTCTGTGATAGCTTACAAGCTACACCTAGAGTATCCTCACCTCCGATGGCTATCACGACCTTCAAGTCGAGCTTATCTACATTGCTTAACACTATCTTTGAGCGATCGTTATTGGGGTCGTAAGGGTTTGTTCTCGATGTTCCCAGCATGGTCCCGCCGTATCTGTCCCAGGTCCTTACCAAGTCCTGGTCCAGGGGCACAGTGTACTCTTTTAAACTTGCCGGATTCGTAGGGTCAGCATAAACTAACCCTTTCCATCCGTCCCTAATCCCCAAGACCTCGTACTGAACTCCCCGCTCCTGCTGAAGCCGCTCATCAAGGGCACTCTTGACGACCCATTTAATAGCGGGATTCAGCCCGGCGCAATCTCCGCCACCGGTGAGAATGCCTATCCTGCATTTCTTCATCGAACTTCCCTTATCCTCACTTCAGTTATCTTTAGTTGATTATACCGCTACAACATTAACACACCGTTCAATGGATATACAATAGTCATTTTGGGCATTCGACAAGGGGAGAAATGGTACTACCAACTCCATAAACTTTAGTATGGGAAGCTCCTGTGCTTACGAGTCTTGACAAAAGCCTGAAAAAGTGGTACATTGAAAAACGTCCTCGGGTGGGCGAACCAGTTAGAAAAGGCCAGATCCGCAAGAGGGAAACGAGTAGGAAACCAAAGGGACCGGGAGGGCGGAAAAGGTCGAGGAAGCTGGGAAGGTCACCCGAGGTTTTCTTATGTACTCGGCTCGGTGCCGGGCTTTTCCTCGCTCATCAGCGCTATGAAGGGTAGGTTGCGGTATTCCTCTTGATAGTCTAATCCATAACCTACCAGGAACTCATCAGGAACCTCGAATCCCACATATGTCAAGGGGACTTCAGCCAGTCGGCGCACTCTTTTATCGAGCAGGGTGCAAACCGTCAAGGATGCCGGATTATGCGACTTCAAATGACCAATGACATAAGTCAGTGTCATTCCAGTATCTACAATATCCTCCACCAGCAGGACATGGCGGCCTTCTAGATTCAAATCCACATCTTTGGTGACATGCACTGCCCCACCGCTCTCGGCCGCGTAGTAGGAAATAGCCATAAAGTCTACATCAGCAGGAACCGTCAGGTATCGCATCAGGTCTGCCATAAAGCAGAATACGCCCCGGAGCACACCCACCAACACCGGGTGGCGTCCTTCGTAGTCATGGGATATCTCTTTGGCAAGCTGCTGCACCCTCTTCTGTATCTGGGCCGCGCTGAAGAATACCCGCCCCACACCCCGCGTCTTCGTCCCTGCCAGAGGCCCGTGTCCATACTTTGCAATGAGGCGGTCATAGTCGCGGCGGGCAAGAAGCTTGATATTCGCCTCGGAATAGAGTTCCCGTAAACGGCGCACCTTGCGGTTTTTCTCCCTGGTGAGACCCGGCTTTAGAGTTGTCATCTCTATATAAAGGTCTAAGCCTGGTAGATAAAAATCAGGGGTGAACATCTCGCTGCCCTTGCCATCATCCCACCGCAGTTGGAATGAGCGGGGCTCATAGAGCCACTCGATCTGATAGAAATCGAGGAGACGAGCGAATTCTTCCTCACTGGGATGGGCAAAAGCGGTTGGCTTGAGCTGGGAAGCCAGAGAGGCAGGATGAGACGCAGTTTTGGCCTCTGACTCTACAAGAGGTTTTTCAATCTCAACCGAGCGACCTGACTCGAGGACGATTCCAGCCATATTTGCTACAGTTGTGAGAAATACCTCTTCCCTCGAAGTAAACTCACGGCTGGTGCGGTTATAGGCTCGCAGAGTCCCCACTACTTCTCCTCTTGTTTTGAGAGCAACGCTCAGGATAGAGGAGATATGTTCCTGCTGGGCCAATTCCTGAAACTGTATCCTGGCGTCAGTAGCCACATCCGCGATTGCCACCGTCCTTCCATCTAGAACATCGGAAAGACTTTTCTCCGATTCCAAAAAGCCCTTCCTGAGATAGCGTTCGCTGAGGCCGTGCGAGGCAGCATGAACGAGTCTTTTCCTCTGCGAGTCCAGCAACATGATAGAGCAGCCTTTCACCCCCAACGCCCGGGCCGCTGCCTTCACCAATAGGCGAAGCTTCTCGGTCGCAGTGAGGCTCGAGTTGAGTGCCTCCGCAATCTCACTCAAGGCCTTATTGAAACCGACAGTCTGCTTGCTCACAGCAACTTCCTTTCACTAGCCACACGATAATCCACCCTGAAACTTCTCCAGTAAACTATTGGAGCCATTATAGGTGAAGGAAAAGAATGAAGCAACCTCACACGCTCCAAAAACATGGTGTTAGAAAGAGAAAAAGAGATTAGACGCACTGGGGATAGAAGTAATCTAGGCGTTTCTGTGAACAGCAGATGACAAAATCACAACACAGCGAAGAACACCTAACCAAGGGCATTCTTCAGCTTCCTAACAAAATCACGCCGTTTCTGCTCATCGCCTATTATCTGCTTGAGCGCTTTCCAGGCAACAGGACAATCCTTATATTCAACCCCAACAATCTTATGAATAGCCTGATCGACCTGCCTCTTGTTGCCAGGGGTTACCTCAACACCAGACTCAGCCAGAATATCTTTTAGGTGACGAAAATAGCATGACATAGAATGTCAACCCCTGGGGGGGAAAGCGGCTTCGGAGGCATAAAAAGACCTCGAGTGACCTCCCCAGCTTCCGCGGTTTCGTCCGCCCCTCGGTCCCTTTGGTTTCCTACTCGTTTCCTGTTGCGGACCTTGGCCTCTTCTTGCTGGTTCACCCACCCGAGGACGTTTCTCAATATACCACTTTTTGAGCGGTTTGTCAATCCATTGATTAAGAGTTTCCCACAAGCATACAGCCTCGATTCCCAAAGGGTAGGCGTTCAGCCAAACACCCACCCTGCATCGCCCTATTTCGGTGACTTGGCACCCTTATCCTATTTTCTCGTATAAATCCTCCAACCATTTTAGGGTAGTAAGCCATCTTTCATAGTAAGGAGCATATTCCTGCCCACTTTGAGCATCGGGTTCAACTACCCTGGATTTGGGCTTCATAGCTACCATAGCCCTCTTCAGATCAGGATAAACGCCAGAGCCAACCGCAGCGCACATAGCTGCCCCCCAGGCAGTAACCTGATGCGACTCGAAACAGGTCACAGGGTTAGCGAGTATATCAGCCAATATTTTCACAAGGCAGCGGCTCTGTGCAAGCCCTCCTCCGATGCTCACTTCTTTTACCTTTAGATGCGATACCTCCTCTAGCTGAGCGCAGTTAGCCTTGAAGGCGAAGGCCAGGTTCTCCAGCGCTGCCCTGACGAAATGTTTTCTCTCCACAGCCGTAATACTTGGCGTCACAGGGAAAATGAAGCCGCCCAGGCTCAGCTTGAGCCGGCTCATATCCATCACTGCGGGCCCGATGAAGGCTAGCATCCCGCCAGCGCCAGGCGGTATCTCCTGCGCCAGGCTGTCCATCAAAGCATATGTATCCTCGCGCTGGTCTGATGCACTGAAGAGCAGCCCCTTAAGCCAGCGATACGCGCCTCCACACTCCTGAGCATTGCTCTCCAGATACCATCTGTTCGGCAGAGCGTGGCAGCCCGACCAGAGCTTGCCTTTAGGGTCAATAATGGGTCGAGTCGTTACCATCTGAATGGCGCCACTCCAACCGCCTAATATCCCCACCTGGCCTTTGTCTTTAACACCCATTCCCAGCAGACCACACTGAGTATCAGCTCCACCTGCAACCACCACCGTGCCAGCAGACAATCCCGTCTTTTTGACAGCTTCAGACGTAATCCACCCGATCCGGGTGCCAGCGGTGACGATCATAGGGCAGACTTCCCTAGATAGCTGGAGCTTCTCCCCGAGATTGTCTGACCATTTGACCTGGTGAATATCAACCAGCCCTAAATCGGCGACGCAGGAGACTTCGGCTACCCGCTCTCCTGACAACTTGAATGTAATCCAGTCACCGATGGAGAGAGCAGTAGCTATTTTTTCATAGATGCGCGGGTAATTCGCCTGGAACCACTTCAGTCTCGCAGGCACGAAAAGAAGAGACGGTTTATGACCGGTGATACGGTAAACCTCATCTCCACATTCACCGTCTATAGCAAAGCCTTCGACTATAGCCCTGATGTCCGTATTAGGACCTGCATATAGCTCTCGGCCCTTCTTATCGAGGAAGACCACGCCCTGCCTCTGGCTGGCAGAACTGACTGCGATTATGTCAACTGGTGATATATTGGCCTTTTTTATGGATTCTCTGATCAGCCGGCAGATTATGTCCCAGAACTTGCCAGGCTTAAATTCCTTGCCCATAGGAGCAACCTCAGGCGGTGTTAGGTCGTAAAACCATTCCTGGTAAGCTAAGGAAACCAGATTGCCTTTGAGGTCGATAATAAGAGATCGACAACCTGAAGAGCCAGCGTCTACAACTACAACATACTTACCTGGCACTTTCCCTCCAAACTTGAGGGTTGAGCAAGTTCTTGGGACGCTCCCCCTTGAGAAATCTTTCAATATCGTCAACCATCATCTCTGAGTAGCGTACTACAGTCTCAGCGGTGGCCCCTCCGATGTGTGGCGTGAGCACCACATTATCCAATTTCAGGAGAGGGCTATCAGGCCGCACCGGCCATGTTTCGAAGACATCGAAAGCAGCCCCGGCGATGCGCTTTTCCTTTAAAGCCTTGATAATAGCCTCGTTATCGAGGATAAAGGCGTTTGCTGCGTTAACGAGGTAGGCGGTCGGCTTCATCAAAGCTATCCTCTGAGCGCTGATCAAGCCCATGGCCTCGGGAGTGGTAGAGGTGTGAAGCGTGATGATATCAGACTTCTTCATAAGCTCATCCAACCCGACCGGCCTAGCGCCTGCTTCTTTTACCCTGTTAGGGTCCAAGAAGGGATCATAAACCAGTATGGAAGCATCAAAGGCCGCAACTATCTTGGCCACCCGCCGTCCGATAGCTCCAAACCCCACTATGCCCACAGTCTTGCCGCCAAGCTCGTTGCCGCGCATGGAAAAGTAGGCAACGGTGGGATCGACCCAAGCGCCGGAACTGACCATCTGGTGCGCCTTGGGAATTTGTCGCAACAGAGACAGCATCAAACCCACTGTAAGCTCTGCCACAGCCGCAGCATTCCTGGCAGGTGTGTTTACTACCGGTATGCTGCGCTCGGTAGCTGCTTTGACATCGACAAAAGCCAGGTCGGCCCTGCAGACCCCGAGGAACTTCAGTTTTGTCGCCTTCTCGAAAACCTCACGGGGAATGAAATCAGCCTCCACCACAACTATCTCTATGCCTTCCCCCTGAATTCGTTCAATAAATTCCTCCCCGGAAAGGAGCTTGTTAGCATCCATCCAGCTTTCATAGATAACTTTCAGCTTCTTCTTTTTCAGTCTTTCCAGAGATGGGGGCCAGAACGGAGCACGAACAAGGACTTTCATAACATACCTCGCAACGATTATATCATCAGGTGCAACAGCCTAATCAGGAGACCACTTTATAGTCTTTAGACCCCAAACCGTGCCTGAGAGCTATTGCGATTTGAGGAGAATCATAGGGATTAGGCAACAGCCTGTTCTTAGCTTTGTAAGAGCCAAGTATCTTCAGTGCCTCGACGTCTATAGCAACCTGGTCCCCCGAAGCCATGATAACCCCGGGCTCCACTATTTTGCCTTTAGCAGGACCTCCGGATACAAAAGCTTTCCTCCCATCCATTATTATCAGGTCAGGCTGAAGGGACAGGTTGAATTCAGCGATTTTCCGCTGTAGATTTCTTATGTGCATGGAGCGACGCTCTCCGGGATGCGCTATGCCTACAGCAAGCTTCAGCGAGAGGCTAAACCTGGCCAGTTGATGAGTCTTCATACAGGGCACATATACTATCTTGTCAGCCTCATAGACTGACCTGGGCACCGTGACTTCCCTGAGGTAATCACCGTCCACTCTGACCTTGACCCAGTCCCAGGCCCTGCTCCTATCATCGAAGGCTATCACCTCGGCTCCTATGTCGGTCAACTGACGTAATGCATCCAGCTTTTCCATAGCCTTCCGGGTAGGTCTCCATATCGCGCCCGCACTTTCTCCCACCACTACTTTTGCGCCAACCTCCTGCAACAATTGAATTACAACCTTCAGAAATTCGAGGTCCGAAGAGCCCGGATAGGGATCGGGGCTGTTGAAATTAGGCTTCAGCATAACCCTATCTCCCGGGGAGGTGACTTTGCCCAGGCCGCCGATAAGCTCCACTGCCTTGGCTACAGCAGCCCTGAGGTCCTGCTCCACCTTGACCTTGCTCACCAATGTCATCCCATCTTTGCGAAAGGGGTTCTCTTTGCGCGGCCTCGGCGGCACAATGTCCAGCCCTTTGGGCACCCTGTCGAACATGAAATGGTAAATCCCGGCCATCGTGTCGGCAAATTTATGCTGAGAAGAAGTAGCAGAGCCCTTAGTCCCCATCTCACACCTCTGCAAAGGTCAATATCTTCACCTTTTGTTTAGCTAAGCCTATAATCCCCTCAAAAACTCGGGCCGAAGCAGGGAAGGGTCTTTTTTAGACAGAACTCGCTCCAATTCCTTCAGCATCCTTCCCTTGTCCTGGGGCAATCTCCCACGGACGGAAAGATAATTTGAGGCATGCATCGAGCTGAAGAAACAATCCGTGAAACTGGAATTTTCTATGAGCTCCTTTAGCTCTTCGAGCGACTGGAAAGGAGTAATGGGATGGAAACTGTCCTGCTGACACTCCTGCCACAGCGGGGTGCCAGGGACCAGCGTCAGGGTCAAAGCCCCGACATATTCCGGGTCAATGGCTGACAGAACCCTGGCTGTCTCGAGCACGTGTTTCTTGCTCCCTTCCACTCCACCGAGCCCCAGAATCACCGTCAGCGAAAGGGTTATTCCAGCCTCTTTCGCTTTTCTACCCGCTTCAATCATCTGGCTGCTATTCACACCTTTGCCAATCTTCAGCAATACCTCATCATCGCCGCTTTCTATCCCCGTGTAGAAGATGCTCAGCTTAAGCTCCTTTAACCTTTTGAGTTCATCCACGCTCCTTCGCAGAATGTCTTGAGGCGTAGCGTAGGAACCTATTCTCTCCAAGTTGGGGAACTTCTCATTCAAATATTGAAGGGCTTCCACCAGCTTGGGAAAGGGATAGACCACAGCGTCTCCGTCTTGCAGAAACACCCTTCGCCCATCCCACCTTTGAGCTACGGCGTAGACTATATTGTCGATGTCTGGGACACGAACGCCATGTCTCACATACATGGACAGGGCATCTATCTCCCTCTTGACTTCGCGGACATCCCTCAGCCGAAGCTTGGTGCCATACAAGCCACAAAAGGTACAGGTGTTATTAGAACAACCGCTGGTCAAAGGGAGAAAATAGCTTTCCCTCTCGCTGGGAGGACGAAAAATGTCTGGCCTTTCGAACTTCTCGGTTTCTCTTCTCTGCATAATTTTCTCCCGGAATCAGAAAGCCATCACACAGGGCGTATGGTTATCTCCTCGCCGTCTTTTACCTTTTTGAGCAACTTAAGGTCGCCTTCGGCCTTCCCTATTATGTTAACTGCGCTGGCCGGCCTAATCTCATCTCCTCTGCTGATAGGAGTCTTCCCGAAAAATATGCACATCGCTTTCCCGGGAGGCCAATAGCCGATATCCCCGAGGCTTACCAGTTCCTTAGCATCCTCCGGCTTTGCATCTACAGGGATGGTGAAATATACCTCGTCACCCCACGTATTTAATGTGGAGGTGATGGGAAGCGCCTCGAAGACCTTGGTGGCTGTCTTAGTCTCGTTCAGCCAGGCTTCGAGCTCAAGCTTGCCTACTAAAATCTTTATCTTTTTCTTCACCGTTCTCCGGTCTCCTCGTTTATCCACTGCAGGTAGTCCGGATTCCCCTCCACAATAGGCAAAGCGATTATCTCCGGCACTTCATAGCTATGGATACCTTTTACTGTACTCATTACTTCGGGGAAAAGCTTAGCCCTGGTCTTAACTACCAGCAGGCTTTCCTCGGCATCTTCGATTTTGCCCTTCCATCTGAACAGTGAGTTCACTTTGGGCACTATATTTACGCACGCCGCTTTTCTTTGAGACACCAGCGCGTCCGCTATCTTGCGGGCCTCTTCGTAGCTTGATGCGGTGATTAAGACAACCAAATATGCAGGCTTCGCCATTTTTTCATTACCCCCAGCCTACCTTTGAGCCACTACAAAATTCCTCAAAGTGCCGATTCCCTCTATCTGGACCTCGACTACATCGCCCGGACTCATCCTGCCGATGCCTAACGGAGTGCCCGTGGCGATAACATCGCCCGGCAGCAGGGTCATCACGCCTGAGATAAAGCTCACCAATTCAGCCACTCCGAAGATAAGCTCGCTGGTGCGAGCAGATTGCCTGAGCTCCCCATTGAGATAAGTCTCGAGTTTAAGGTCATTCGGGCTGACCTCGGTCTCAATCAAAGGGCCTATCGGCGCAAAGGTGTCATAACCCTTGGCCCTCGTCCACTGACCATCCATTTTCTGCACATGGCGTTCCGAGACATCGTTGACACATGTGTACCCCAGAATGTAATCATTGACCCCGTTTCTCGGCACATCCTTCGCCTTCCTGCCGATAACGATGCCTAATTCGCCCTCGTAGTCGACTCGACCCGAATCGCGGGGTAATACTATTTTATCGTCAGGCCCTATGACTGCGGTGGACGGTTTGAGAAAGATGAGCGGAACCGAGGGCAAAGACATCTTAGTCTCCTCGGCATGGAGACGATAATTCAGGCCCAGGGCCACTATTTTGGATGGAGTGCATGGGGCAAGCAGCCTCACCTCAGCCAGCTTATAGGTACTCCCATCAAGTTTTTGAAGGATACCAGAGCTCCCAAATCGGGCAAAGGGACTGCCGCGAAGGCCTCGTATAACATCACCCTCGAATACCCCGTATTTAATTTTGCCCTGCACAGCGAAGCGAACTATGCGCAACCTTACCTCCTATTCGCAGCCTATTATAACCACTTCCGTGCATCTTATTCCACAGGAGATGCAGGCATGCACTCGAGATTCGAATACGCAGACGCAGTAAAAAGTTGACAAAGCATAAACCTTTATGATATACGCAACACTACATATTTGCAGTATTAACGCTGCAGAAGGAGGTATAAGGCATGGGCAGGCTGGAAGGAAAGGTTGCCATCGTGACCGGCGCCGGACAGGGGGTGGGCAGAGGCATAGCCCTGGCGTTCGCCAAGGAAGGCGCAAAGGTGGTCGTCGCCGAGATCAATCCCGAGACTGCCAAAGCCGTTGCCGGGGAAAGCAAGCAGCTCGGCGGTGAGGCGCAAGCCATGGTCTGCGATGTCGGCGATGAGAAGCAGGTAAAAAAGATGGTCGCTAAGGCCGCAAAGAAGTTCGGACCTATAGACATACTGGTGAACAACGCACAGAGCTGGACCGGCAGGTCAGCGTATCACCTGAGCGCTCCCATAGAATCGCTACCGGAAGAATGGTGGGACATGGCTTTTCAGTCGGGAGTCAAAGGCACATGGTACTGCTGCAAAGCTGTGTTCCCTTACATGAAGGATAGAGGCGGCAAGATAATCAATTTCGCCTCGTATATGGGAGTCGTGGGACTGGAGGGGTCGGCTGACTACAACTCGAACAAGGAAGCCATTCGCGGCTTCTCCAGGACCGCCGCCAGGGAATGGGGCAAATACAAGATCAACGTGAACGTTATCTGCCCCTCAGCCTTAACACCGGCGATGATAGCGTATGGTATGGCTTTCCCCGATAAAATAGACGAGATGACCAAAGAGATGGAGAAAATCCCACTGAAGCGCGTGGGAGACCCCGAGAAAGACATCGGGCCCGTGGCTATTTTCCTGGCCAGTTCAGATTCCGATTTCGTAACCGGGCAGACCTTAATGGTTGACGGCGGCCTTCACATGTTCTAAGTGATATAATTTCTATAATAGGTTTCTTTCAAAGATAACCAGTTGCAGCTCAGAAAAGAAGGTGCCTGTATGCCAGAAGAGGCAAAATTCAGATGCGGAGCACTGTATTGCAGCCAGTGCCGGAGAACCTTCTATTACCGGATGCACATACTGCCCGACCAGCCGGACGATGAGGTCTACAAATGCCCTGAGTGCGACCATGAGCTGCGCGAGGCGCTTACTGACACCTTCATAGATGGCACCGATGAGACGCTGCAGGTACTGGAGCAGCTAGACGAAGAATTCAGAGGCGGTTGAAAAAGACGTTGGCACAGTCACGACGTAAAGTTCGTTGCCACAGGAGTAGCAACGCTACACAGGCTGTGGGTGATAACATCCACAGCGGAGCGAAAATTTCTATTTTCTAAAGAGAGGTAAGGGGGTTATGTAGGGGCGAACCCATGTGTTCGCCCTCAAGCTCAAATCGGGCAGACACGTAAATCTGCCTCTACAGTTCCTTCCTCTTGAAGACCTGCCAGCCTATGACCGTTGTGAGGACTATCAGAGCCACACTGACTATCAGAACCCACCAGGAATTTGGGCCGCCCGCCGAAGCAACGTCTTCCGCCCACGACAGCAGAGCGCCGGGGCTGTAGTACTTTATCCCCGGCAATCCGGCAGTCCCTGCTATAGCAGCCAGTGTCACCAGAGACAATCCTCCTGCCGCTATCGGGCTTTTGACAAACCCACTGTACATCACGGTCACTGCGAGACAGAACAGCAGGTAGAGAGCCCCTAACAGGGTGGCTATGAAGAAGTCGAACCCTCCCGGGTTTCCAAAAAGCACCACAGTGTACAGATAGCAGCCCGCGGCTCCTACCGCTATCGCCACACCGAAGGTCACCCCCAGGGCAGCCAGCTTGGCCAGGATAAAGCTGCCGCAGCCCACCGGCTTGCTCAGTGTCATTGCAGCCGTGCCCGACTCCCTCTCGCTGGCTATTGAGCCCATAGCTACCAGTATCGCCGCTATCAAGCCTAACTGCCCCAGGCTGCTTATGTACGATTGGACCACATCCGCAGTAGTGAACTCAGGTATACTTGTAGCGACACTCTCAGCAGGCACAAGCGCATGGAGGTATTTCAACAGCAAAGGGGTGCCCAGGCCGAAAACGAAGAACACAGCGACCACAATGAGAAGCCTGTATGTCCTGAGCTGGCCTTTGAACTCCTTGCGGAATAGAACGAAAAAGCTCGACACTAGTCCTTCCTGTTTCCCACAAGTTCGATAAACACTTCTTCCAACGTGGGCAGAACCATCTGGTACTGGCGCAGGGTGAGCCCGCTCTCAGCTATCATCCTCGGCAATTCCAGCTTGGCCATGGTCTCATCTCTGGCACGAACCATGAGTCTGGAGACATTACCTGCCTCCTCTACCGCGACTCTCTCCACCCAAGGCATAGACTCGAGCAGCCTGACAAAAGAGGCAGCTGGCTCCTCGAATTCTATCTCAAAGACAGGATGGGCAAAACGCTGGCGCAGCTCCTCAACCCCGGACTCCACGACGAGCCTGCCCCTGTCTATAATGCCCACAGTGCCGCAAACCCGCTCCACATCGGCCAATATATGGCTCGACATGAAGATAGTGGTCGCCTGCTCCTTGAGCCGGATAAGGGTCTCCAATACCTCCGCCCTGCCCAGGGGGTCAAGGGCAGAGCAGGGCTCGTCCAGAAAGAGCACGCTGGGCTTGTTCATCAGGGCCTGCGCAATACCCAACCGTTGCCGCATTCCTCTGGAATAGCCGCTCACCCGGCGCGAAGCATCGCGGGACAAATCAACCAGTTCCAACAGCTCATTGCACCGCTTCACGATGTCTCTGGAGGATAAACCGAAGATACGCCCCACAAAGGTGAGATATTCTCTCCCCGTCATCCAGTTGTAGAAGGCAGGCTCCTCGGGGAGATAGCCTATCTTGCTCTGAAGGGAACGGGAGTGGGAGACAACCTCCTCGCCCGCTACCCAGGCCCTGCCGCTCGTGGGCCTGCTCAGGCCGGTAAATATCTTGAGGGCTGTGGTCTTGCCTGCCCCGTTGGGGCCCAGAAAGCCAAAAATAACCTTATCTTCGATGGTCAGGTCGAGGTTATCTAGGGCAACGATGCTGCCGTAGCGCTTGGTGAGGCCCTGACACCGGATCGCTGTCACAGGGGTTATTCCTCCTCACGCCCCAGGACAAAGTAGAGGATGGGTCCGAAAAACCCGAACAGGACGATGAGGATTCCCCACACCCATTTGTTGCCACCCCTGACCCGCTTTCTCTTCACCAGGTCATATAGGGCGAAGGCGAGAAGCCCAAGCTCCACCAGTACCAGAGGAATGAGAAGGGCTATTAACTGCCCCAGATTTAAGTTGTTGTTCATTCGAGGCCACTCTTGAACCTGGAGTACCGAACCAGCGCGCCCAGTGCCTTCACCGCAGTCTCCTGGTCAGTATATGTCGGCACCCCCAGCCATTCCAATTGCTGTGACACTTCTTCAACCAGAGACAGTTTTGTGCCATAGAACCAGACTGTCATGGGTTTCGAGACACGCTTCTGCAGTCGGTCGAACATCTCTATGATGTATGATATCGGCGCCATCGTGCCAACGTAAAGGACAATAGTAGCGCAATCTACGTTGTCATCATTGAGGACGGTGAATATCACGTCCTCCTGCAGAGTCATGGGATCGTCAGTTAGAGACAACGGTGGCCCCAAGTCGATGGGATTCCTAGCCAGCCTAGGTGACAGGCCCGCTAACTTCGCCAGGGTTGCATCAGAATATTTAGCAATAGCCAGCCCGGACTCCATCGCCGCATCGGTTGCTACCACGCCCGCGCCTCCGCTATGACTGATGATAGCGACCCGATTGCCCAGGGGCAAAGGATGATAAGCGAAGACCTTGGGTATATCCCAGAACTCCTGCCACGTATTGACCCGTATCGCCCCGGCCTGTCGAATTGCATTGTCATAGATTCGGTCGTTCACTGCCAGCGACCCTGTGTGCGATGCCGAGGCTCTGGCTCCCGCCTCGCTCCGAGCTGATTTGAAAACCAATAGCGGCTTGCAGGCTGCCAACCTTCGGGTGGCATTCATGAAGCTGCGCCCATCTTTCACATCCTCCAAGTGTATAGCAACTACCTTGGTCTCCGAGTCGTCTGCTAGATAATTCAAGAGGTCAACCTCATTGACATCGCACTTATTGCCGACATCGCACATCTTGCTAATAGGATAGGCGCGATCCTCCAGGGGTTGACATTCGGGGAGGACAACGCCCGTCTGGCTGCAATATGCTATGCAGCCCTTTCGAACCCTATCATACCCAAAGGGATATGGGATAGTCGTGAATCCATTGCAGGCATTGAAAACACCCACCGTATTGGGACCCATGATACGCATGGCACTATGTGTTGTTATGTCAACCAGTTGCTGCTGGAGTTTGACTCCTTCACCGCCGGCATCTGCGAAATTCTCGGATACAATGACAGCAGCTTTTACCCCCTTCTCTGCGCATTGCTCGATGATGGACGGCACTGTGTGCGGCGGTGTAATCACAACTGCCAAGTCAACAGCGTCAGCTATCTCGGTCACTGCAGGATAGGCTTTCATCCCCAGAACCTCGCTATATGAAGGATTGACGGGGTAAAGCCTGCCGGAGAAACCGAAGTCAAGAATGTTCTTTATCAACACATAGCCAAGCCCCATCCCGTCCTTTAATGAGCCGAACACCGCTACGGAATGCGGCTCAAAAAATGGCCACAGGTCATTTCCGTCCCTCGATTTCATCAGAACCTCACAAGGCAATTTTATTCATCGCTGATACTGTCAGGAAGGTCAAGAAACATCTTTTACTTTTTCTTCGTAAAAGGAGGGCTAATGGAGAGCGCAAAATTCAGGTAGAGTCGGGCGGCCTGCACCACCTGGGCTAAGTCTACTGATTCCTCGGCAGTATGGGCTGTCTCCAGCCGTCCCGGCCCCAGAATAATAGGGTCTACACCTGCAGCCCAGAGCACATTTCCATCGGAATGGCTTCTGAAATCCTGGGGCTCCCACGGCAGAGATAACTTCTTATATACTTCCTTCAGCTTTTTGACCAGAGGCCTTTTGGGGGAGATCCGGTATCCTGACAGTGTGTTTTCGAATCTGATATAGGCATCCAGGCCAAAGGTGCTTTCATCCACCGCCTCCACCAACTGTTCCAGCTCCGCCTTCAGCACGTCCACTCTGGAGTCCGGGTGCAAATGCAGGTCGAGCCAGGCCTCACAGTTGTCAGGAACCACAAACCCGCCGGGAAAACCTGAGAGCTGCCTGATATTGTAAACCACACCCTTGGGCATGGACGTGATGTACTCCGTCACTTTCAAGAGGAGCTTCAGCATGGTTTCAATAGCATTCTGGCCCAGCTCCGGCATGGAGGAATGAGCCCTTTTACCCTTGGTACGCAAAAGCACTTCCAGATAACCATAATGCCCCAAGCATGGCACCATATCGGTCGGCTCGCCCACCACCGCCCAGGGAAAACTGTATTCCCGCATCAGTGTTTTGGCGCCATCGCTTTCTTCCTCCTCGCCCACCACCAGGGCCAGGCCCACCGGAGGTAAAACACCGCCATTTTCAGCGAGGACAGTGAACGCCTCAATCATCGCAGCGCAGCCCGCCTTCATGTCTGTAGTACCCAGCCCAGAAACCGTATCCCCTTCCTCGCTAAAGCCATAGTTCTCCAGGTCGTGGGCAGTCACTGTATCCAGGTGTCCCACAAAGCAGAGGTCCACCTCTTCTTCATTCTTCGGTAAAACCACCAGGTTAAAGCGGTTTTCGTCAACTTTCTGTCTGATTACGTCCAGACCTTTGTTTTTCAGATAATCCCCTACATGCTCAACGATCTCTTCTTCTTTCCCCGAGGGGCTGTAGATGTCAACAAGAGCCTTCAGGAGATTCTTCAATCTCTCCGGCTGCACATCCATCGCTATATCCGGGTTCGTTTCCATGTTCGCTTCCTTGAGAGATTCTGCTTTACCTGAGTACAGCTATTGAACCATTCTTGGCTCGGTGTTATTAGCAAGGGCCTCCGGTTTGGCAGCCTTCTTGGCTTTTCTGTGAAGGGTCTTTGCCAGCCACAGATGTTGAGCGCGGGTAGAGAAGCCTACACTTCTGAAAAAGGCGATAGCCCCTTCGTTATCGCCGTCGGTATCGGCTATGACCATTCTCACTCCATTCTCTGCCAGCCTTTTCTCCAGCTCCTTATAAAGACGGCGCCCCAGGCGGTTTCGCTGGAAACCCTCATCAACCCCTATCCATGCCAGATACCCGTATTTTTTCCAGGCAGTGCCTTCCTTTTCGATAGTTGTAGCCAGGAGAAAACCGACTATTATCCCTTTTGCCTCAACTACCAGGCAGTATTCAGGGTCTGAGCCGAAATACTCAGTTACCTCATAGGGATCCCATGTGCGATAGAGGATGGGGAAGTCCTCGCTGGTGAAAAGCTGCTCCCCGAGATGATATACAGAGGCTATATCATCTATCTCCATCTCACGGATCGTTATCCTCAGCCTCGGTGACAAAGGTCACCTCCCTTTTCAGAAATCTGCGCTAACCACAAATCTCTTCAGCTTCAACCTGACATATTCCAGATGTAATAGTATAGCACACTGCTCACAACGAACACAGCTATGAAGATGCCGGAAATAGAAAGAGGCTGGGTACATATCTGCTAAATATACCCAGCCTCTTTGCTTACTTATCGCTTACAACTTAACGCGAATAGGCTTTCCGGGAGCATATGCCCCGGGCCCCTTATCCAGTTCCATGTGCAGCTCATCGAGCATCTTCTCCCGCAGCACTTTGAGCAGCTTCTGCAGCTGTTTCTGCTCATCTACCGACAGACCTGATACCAGCCCCTTAATCAAAGTTTTGTACACCTCGATGCCGGGGCTAGCAAGTTTTTCACCCTTAGGTGTTATCTTAACTTCTGTAAATGGATGCCCCTTACGTTTGGGAACCCTGGTAACCAGGCCTTCCCTCTCCATCCTGTTGAGTAACCCGGCGATGGTCTGGTTTTCCCTGAAAACCAGACGCGCTATCTCAGCGGGGGTCAGCGTCCCTGGGTAGTCCTTGCAGGCCCACAGCACAGCAGCCTTCTCAGGCGTCAAGCCGACCTTGGCGAGCTTAACCTCCGCCGCCTTGTTCACTGCGATCCAGGTCTGGCGTAATACTGCCCAGGTGGTCATCGCTGTTTCTTCGAACTCGAAGTCGTACATTCGATATTGCCTCCTCTAAATACTACCTCACATATATTACTTTTACGATAATACCATAAAATCGGAGGCAAAACAACAACGCAAGGTCATCTTTAGCGAGCAAAGCGTTCGGAAAGCCAAAAGGAAAACGGCGGCAATCCTCCCTTCCCAAGAAAAAGACGGATACTGTATTTTATTAGGCTTGACTTTTGGGCTTCTCTCAATTAAAGTCTAGGGCCAGGAAGGAGGACTTAGAATGTCAGAGAAAAAAGAGGAGAAAGAGGTAAAGGTCAACCTATCGTTCACATCAGAAAAACTGTTCGTCTATGGGGCAATAGTCGATGCCGTCCTCGGCGTGATCTGGGCCATTTGTGCCGTTGCTGAAGGAGGATACGGATCTGGAGGAGCGTACAGGGCTGCGGGATTCTTTCAGGGCCTTTTCTTCGCAGTGCTAGGCGGCCTCGTCCTCTACGGGCTTTCTCAAATACTGAAGAGCAAATAACAATATTGAGCAGCTAGGCAGCAACACATTTTGGGCGGCTGATGTTTTAGACTAAAGCCGCCCAAAATGGATTATCTACTGTTTTCTAATCGGGTAACGAATCAGGGTCTTCGGAACCTTTGCCTTAGGCGTTGTCAGATACTCCTCCTCGTGCACACCCGCTATTTCATAGCCATTCACAGCAATGAAATCGTGCAGTCAAAAAGATGTTGCATTATACCCCCAACACCATCTCCATAGATAGCTGGGAACAGAGATGGCGAAGATATTAAGACAAGGGCTGCAAAATCCTCTGCATCTTTCGGCAAGGCCCTCTTTATCTCTGTGTGAAACTCGTCCAAGAAATACCTCAATTGACGCTTCCTCCCCTGCCACTCATTGTACGCCCCCAGAACTCGGGGGCAACATTCCCGCTACGATGTGAAATCGCCTGGGAATAAGTGAAAAGTATGTCACGGACTAGTACCTATTCTTCATTGTGAAAGTGGTACTGTTGTGAGTACGATAGTAGCAGGATATTAGCGGTCCCTGTAAGGCTAAGGCAGAAAATAGGTTTGCTAGGAGGAACTGGCATAGTGAAGTTTCAGCAAAATCTTAGGGCTATTCGGAGGCTTATCGTTACAGGCCTGTCCCCAAGAAGTGTGGCAGGTTCTATCATCCTGCCTATAGTGCTCGTGACCATTATTGCCGGTTCCGTTGCCATCGTTGTTAGCAGCAACTACATGGCTAATTCGGCTGCCAGAAGCGCGGAGATACGACTGGATGGTGTAGCTACGCAAGCCGCTGAGCAAATAGGAGCCCTCCTGGCACGAAGCTTAGGTGATGCATCTATGTTGTCTCAAGACCCTGCGGTCACGTCTCCTGATACCACACCTGCCCAGAAGCTTGCGGAAATAAAAAGGGTTCAGATGTTCTATGGCACCTTCGAAAACATTAGCTTGTTTGACACAAATGGCAATATAATCACTTGTACCGACAACAACTACAGCGGCCAATTGAGGAACAATAGCCTGTTCCAAAGAGCAATCCTAGGCATTCCCTCCATGTCAGATACGACAGTTTCAACTGATCCATATGCATTAGCCATCCAGGTCGCTTCTCCGGTTCTGGACAGCAATTCTAAAGTCACCTCGGTTCTAATTGCCCAGATGAGCATGGATAATATCTGGCAGATAATAAATCGTGTAAAGGTTGGCGCAACAGGCTATGTTTGCCTCATCGACGGAGACGGTAATATCATCGCAGGACCAGACCAAGCAGAGCTTTTTCAGAAGATAGTCTTTGCTGGCGACGGCTCCCAAATGCCTCCTGAGCATCAGATGATTCAGTATAACGAGGACGGCACAAAAATGTGCGCTGTAGTGGCTGGAATCACCCCGTTGGTGCCTTGGGCCGGTACCAAATGGAGTTTCGTCGGCATTATGCCTGCCTCCGAGGCTTTCGCCCCGGCCAATGAGGTGGCAGTGATATTCTGGATTGTCATGGGCATACTGATATTGCTATTCGTCGCTGTGGGATTAGCGCTAGGTCGCACCCTATCAAATAAGATCAAAACTCTCGGCAAGGGTACAGCCCAGATAGCGTCTGGCAATCTCAGCTATCGCTTGCCTTCGATGCAACCGAAGGATTTAGGGCAATTGGCCAATTCCTTCAACTCGATGGCGGCACGTCTTGAGACATCTTCTGCTGAAATAGCTAAATGGAATGCCCACCTTGCAGAGCAGATCGAGGCAAAGACAAAAGAACTGGAGAAATTGATGGCGAGTAAGGTTCAATCAGAGAGGTTGTCAGCAATGGGCTATATCGCCGCTTCAGTCGCCCACGAGTTAAATGATCCTCTTACTGCCATCTCCGGCTATGCTCAGCTTGGGATTAAGGAGTCTGAGAAACCCTATCCTCCCCAAGAGATGCCCAATGCCCTGAAGAATGCTTCCGATTATTTCAGGAACATAGAAAAAGAGCTGCAGCGAAGCAAGAATATCATAAGAAAATTGATTTCCTTTGTAAGATATTCCAGAACAGCCGACGGAGCAGTGGATGTAAATCAGGTCATGGGCGATACCTTATCCATCGTCAGACACCACCTCGAGATGAACAAGGTGGAACTGCTCACACAACTTCAGCCCGAGCTTCCCCCGGTCAGAGGTGACACGCAGCGGCTTCAGCAAGTTTTCCTTAACATGCTTCTGAACGCTCAAAAAGCAATGCCTAATGGCGGCAAGCTCAACATAGAAACAAGACAACATGATGGAAACGGCCGCAAGGTTGAGGTGCTCTTTTCTAACACTGGCGGCGGCATCCTTCCCGAGAACCTGCATAAAATCTTCGAGCCTTTGCCATCGAGAGAAGCCGAAGGAGACAGCACGAGGCTAGACCTATCGATAACCTATGACATAGTGAAACAACTGGGGGGAGAGATTAAGGTCAAGAGCGAGGTAGGAGTAGGCACCATGTTCCTTATCTCGCTGCCGGCTGCTGATGGCTCTTCCCTGGAGAACAAAGCTAAGCAGCCCTAAAATTAGGGCTGTCATCAATCATCTCCTCTTGCTATCACCCATCGCTGCGGAAAGCCTCTCAATATCCTTGCTTGATTTATACATATCGTGAGGCGGCAAGAGCTCGCCACCAGCCTTCAATTTCGCCAGCCCTTCCCTGCACTCCGGTCGAGATAGACTGGGTGTCCAATTGCGGCAGGCCTCTGGCCTCAAGGCGTGGACAGAGCAGGTAGCTTTATCGCTCCCTTCATCCCAGCGCAGAAAAGGACACGTGTCAGAAGCATTCTGCAAAATGTAAGCCTCTTTTGTCGGCACGGCCCGCACATAGGCTGACGTGAACGCATCTACAGACATGCCCAGCTTGCGGGCAATACGTTTTATCTCTCTTGATGTGACCTTCGGCCGGTAGCGGGCGCAGCAGACACCGCAGCGAAAGCACTCAATTTCAGACAGGCCATCGCCAACTTTATGTTCAGTTCCGTCCTGCAAAATAAGATAGCCATGCAACCCCATCGCCCCATTCACCCCCTCTGCTCAGCCTTCACTATCCTAGAGAGAGGGCAAACTCTTCCCCCTCAATGCGCCAAGAAGTCCAGTACCTCCCTGTTGAACCTGCCCCTCTTCTCCGCGACAAGAGTATGCGAACCGCCCTCGATCTTCACCAGCCTGGCGTTAGGTATCCTGCTAGCCAGCGTGTCTGACGAGCTGGGAGAGACAATCCTATCTTCAGTCCCGGTAATAACCAGCGTCGGTGCCTTGATCAGGTGCAACCTGTCCAGCGTGCTGTGCGTCATGGCAGCTTCGAATTGCCCCTTCAGGCCTTCGATACCGAATAATTTCCCGCGCACCCAGCAGTAGGGCACAGCCATCAATTTAATCGCCCCGCCGCTGAAGGCATGAGCGTTCAAAGAGGTCATAACCTTACCTATATCCACGCTTTTGATATCTTCGTCAGGGAAGCCCTCTCTGAGTCCCATCGCCCTCAGCAACCCAGGAGAATGCCCGCCATTTTCGTCCCTCCCCGCACTGGTGCTCGCCAGGATAAGCTTCCTCACCCTTTCCGGGTGACGGATAGCGACCTCCTGCGCAATCATGCCCCCCAGGGACACACCTAAGATATGAGCCTTATCAATCTCCAGATAGTCCATCAAGCCCACAATGTCATCCGTCATCGTGTTTGTAGTATAAGGCTCAACGGGCTTATCGCTCTTCCCCACACCCCTGTTATCGAAAGTGATTACACGGTAATCCTTTTTGAAGGCACGCGATTGGAGGACCCAGTCGCCGCACTCCCCGCCCAGCCCCATTATCAGTATCAGAGGCTCACCGCTGCCCTGGACTTTATAAAAGATATTGATTCCGTTGACGTGAGCTTTAGGCATCTTCACCAGCATATTAAGGGAATCGGGGGCTAAGTGCAACCTGATTAGAGATAGGAGAAATTTAGGAATTCACTATACTCAGCCAGCCTGGCCAGCGCATAAGCTGCCCGTCTAGCCTCGGGATACACGGGAACATTATCCTGTCGCAGGAACTTCAACTCACCCCGGTCCCAACCCTGAAGCGAAGCCGCTGAGAATACCGTGGGTTTGCCGCCTTCTCTTACGGCGTTAAGCAGCCCTTCGGCGGCTCTGGCATCTTTAGCCTCGTCAGAGGTTCTGGGACCGATAAAAGATACGAGCAACATGTCGATGCTCGGGTCTTTGGCGACTATCTGAATGGCATCTTTTACGTAGCGTTCTGCAACCATGGCTCCCATCGGGCCCAGGTCCACCGGGTTCTTCAGATTCGTCCCTAGAGTCCCTATAAGATTCGCTAGCTGCTGCTGGGTTTCCCCGGAGAGTTTAGGAAGCTCCAGTCCCAGTTTGCTGCAAGCGTCGGCGGCGGAGACAGCGATACCCCCAGGCGCTGAGATAACGCCCACCCGTTTCCCTGTTGGCCTGGGAAGGTAAAACAGGGCTATCAGCGCATCAATCATTTGCTCGAAGCTGTCGACAGATATGATGCCTGTCTGCCGACACAGCGTATCCCATATAACAGCCGGAACTGACAGCGTGCCCGTGTGCGATGCGGAGGTCTCTTTCCCAATCTCGGTGTCTCCGCCCTTTAAGATTATTATTGGCTTCTGCCGCGATACCTCGCGGGCCACTTTCAAAAGCCTTGCTCCATCTTCTACACCTTCCAAATAGGCAACGATTATCTTCGTTTGCTGGTCCTGACCCAGGTACTCCAGGAAATCCACAAAACTGAGGTCACAGTCGCTGCCGCAGCTAATGCCCTTGCTCGGTCCTATTCCTGTAGCGGCAACGGAGCTTACGAGGTAGTTGAACAGAAAGCCACTGTGTGCGATGACACCTACAGCTCCCGCCTTTTTCGGGAAGGTGTACTGTGTAATGAGCTTAGCCGATGGGTTGTAAGGCCCCAGGCAACTTGGACCGATAACCCTGGTGCCTCCCTCACGTGCAGCTTTTACAATTTCTTCTTCTAGTTTTCTACCCTCTGTGCCGGTTTCTCTAAATCCGGATGTATAGAGAACAATTCCTTTGACTCTCTTGCGGGCACACTCCCTGGCTACCTGAGGCACCGCTCCGCGAGGTATGAGCAGTATGGCAAGGTCCACCTCACCAGGAATATCGGAGATGCTGGGATACACTTTCAAGCCCAGCATCTCCCCTCCCTTCGGATTCACCGGATATAGAGTGGGGAAACCTGCGTCTTGGAGACTCTTCAGCCATCTGTAGCCCAGGTTGTAGTCTTTATTAGAGACACCGACTATGGCTACTGATTTGGGGTTAAATATCTTTTCGAGTTGCTCGAGCAACTTTTGCTCCATATTTGCTCCTTGTCTGCTAGCCTCTCATTTTGCCAGACCCTGTGTTGCTGAAATACGCCCGATTTTGGCCACCAAAAGAAAATTATAGCGTTCTGGTAGGTATTTGTCATGGGGGAATCCAGTGCTAGTACGCTACGGTATTAGGATGGAAACCTTGATTTTGCGGAGTTAGTTGGTCGGGGTGGGCGGATTTGAACCGCCGACCTCATGGTCCCAAAGCAGGGTCTAGAAAAGGCGGAGGCCGCTTGCCTCCTTTCAAACAAGGATTATACTTTTCCTACGCACATAATGCAATTGCCACTACTACATCCTCCGTAATTGACAGCCTAGAGTCTAATTCGTCGGTTACAAATTAAACTCACTCAAAAAATGAGGCTGTTTCGGAGCATTAGAAGCTCCCGAAAGACTCGATTTTGGAGAATCGGTTGCCTTACGAATTCGCCGAAGAAGTTCAATGACTGTAGCCAAGCAAGCTGTAGAGGCACTCTGTAGATTGCAGGATCAGCTTAACCGTTACTAAAGAACACCCTTTATCCTGAATATACCCTTCCGAATATTTATCTCCCAGATCATTTCGCCAACGATGGTATTCAAACGAATAATCCCCCATCCCAATACTTGTAGGAAGTTACACAATCTTATTTCAACGGTTTCTGCCAAATACGAATGTAGATGTAGGATAGATTTAGCCCTGTAGGCACATCTTTGCTTCGGCCAGAGTTTCGCACATCCCTAATAGAAGACAACTGACGAAATGGTCAGTGCTCTAGGTGCTACATAATGAAGCTCAATGTGATATAATGCACCCAACTGGAAAATGGATACTAGGCTTACCATACAGTTTGAGTGTTTGAAACCTCATGAAATAAATCGAGATTCTCAAATTGTTATTTCGTGCTAAGGGACAAGACAGAGAATGAATAGATTCCCTATCTACTGAGATTATAAAACATAAATTTCACACCGCATTTACTTAATTTGGAGGAATTACACATGATTACCGAACTAACTATTGACGGATTTAAGGGATTCGAACATTTAGAAGTCCCAAGACTGTCCAGAATAACCCTTCTCGGTGGCCGCAATAATGTCGGGAAAACTTCAATCCTCGAAGCACTCTTCATGTTTCATGACAGATATAACCCACAGATGATTTTACGTCAATTTGCAGGGAGAGGTGTCGGTACCATTCCATTCGATCCTGAATCAATGTGGGCACCAATTTTCTTTGACTATGATTTGCACAAGAAAATATTCATTGGTGCCACCGTGAATAACAATAAAGAACAAATGACTATTGAGTTTAAACCTAATTTCGTGCCAGCTACAATTCCGGGTATTACCGGGAGACCTGGAGTAAGGCCCACACAAATAAGAACGGATCAGCAACCGGCATCCTCTAATTCCTTGGAAATTGTATATGATAGCCAGAAGTTGAAGAACCAAGTAGCTCATTTGCTAATGGGAATTAATGGTCTCAGTATGTATATCGACCACGCTACTATCGAGTCACGTCGAGTTGTCTTCTTGGGCGCGCGTATACCGATAAATCCGTCGGAAGATGCAGAAAGATTAGGCCAGTTGGATATTCATGGCAAACAAGAAAAGGTTGTTGAAGTCTTGGGAATCATCGAGCCAGACCTGAAATCACTTTCCTCTGTGGCAATTGGAAATAGTTCTTTGATTCATGGTGATATTGGATTATCAAGAAAAATCCCTGTGGCCTATATGGGAGATGGGGTTTCCAGATTGCTCTCGATCATTCTTGCTATTGCCACATCAAAGAACGGTATCGTAATCATAGACGAATTTGAAAACGGCATCCATTACTCAGCAATGCCGAAAGTTTGGGAGGCAGTTGCAAGAGCCGCACGTGAATACGATTGCCAGTTGATCGGCACAACCCATAGTTATGAGTGTCTTGAGGCAGCCTATAAAGGGATCTCAGATGATTTGAGAAACGACTTCAGCTATATACGTCTTGACAGGACCGACAATAAAACAACAGCCAAATGCTTTGACTACGAATCGCTGAAGGTGGCCATAGTGACAAACATGGAGGTGCGTTGAAATGGAGCCTCCAAATAAAATCGAACAGCCCAAATTATTATTGGTAGAAGGAGCGGATGCCCATTATTTTTTTATCTGGGCATGTCAAGCTTTTGGTGTGAATGATGTACAGGTTTTGGATTTTGGAGGAATAAGCGACCTGACGGCATATCTAAAAACATTGCCATTGCTTGATGGCTACGAACAGGTTACTGCCGTTGCAATTGCTCGCGACGCGGAAAACGACCCACTTTCCGCTGTCAGCAGCGTGCAGCAATCTTTACGGCGAGCTTCCTTGCCCATTCCAAATGAATCGTTTGAATTCACCGGCAGCTCTCCCCAAGTAGCTTTCATGATTTTGCCTGGTTTCGGAACAGGCGCTGGCCCCTCACAAGTCCTTCTGCAGGGCACACTAGAAGACCTCTGTCTGGAGATTCTCAAGGACAAATCAAACCTTGAATGTGTTGATTCGTATATTGAATGTCTGCAATCCAAGGGACCTGGAATAAAACGATTACACAAAACAAAGCTTCATTCATGCCTTGCCGGGAAAGATGATTTTGTCGGTTTAAAGATTGGTGAGGCATCGAAAGCTGGAGCGTGGGATTGGAATCATAACAGGCTAGATAAATTCAAGGCCATAATCACAACTATGTAGCTTTATTGGTCAACGGCTGATTCTGGAATTCCGAGCTTAAGTGAAATACATGAGACTTCATTGGAATAGAACTAAAATTGGCTTTTCCGACCCCCTGTTAGTATGGCTAGGGGTCGCACTGCGTCGATCAGGCAAGCTGATCTCCACCGCGAAGTGGGTGTTTCTTGAGTCTAAAGATCCACTATTGCAGAAGAGGGTACAGAACCAATGCCAATCACAATTGGCCTTTCCGACCCCCTGTTAGTATGTTAGGGGGTCGGGGGCAGGCGTCCAGCCAAGCTGAAAACATTAGGGGAAATGAGGGATTTTAGGTCTAGCTATGGTCGGGGTGGGCGGATTTGAACCGCCGACCTCATGGTCCCAAACCATGCGCGCTAATCCGCTGCGCCACACCCCGATGCTATGGTAATTCTATAGTGGCTAGCATCGTTCGTCAAGCAACTGCAGTGAAAAAAAGGTACATCTCATAACGGCTTGGTTCTGCTCGGCTTCTCCAGCTCGCTCGCAAGCTCCTGGAGAGCTTTTTGGGCCGGCCACTTGTCGCGGAACACGCGGCTGATGGCCGCTGTCATGGCTTCCGGGTTCTGGTGCTGGAAGATGTTGCGACCGACGGAGCACCCTATCGCGCCGACATCGCGTACCTGCTGCATACGAGTGAGAAGCTTTGCATCGCTGATTAGAGAACCGCCTGCCAGCACCACCGGGCGGTCGCAGGCCCGCACAATTTCGGCAAACGATTTCTGGCCGCCACTCCAGTTTACCTTCACGATGTCGGCCCCCAGCTCCGCGCACAGACGGGCATTTCGTTTCAGGTACTCCGCGCCCAATGCTCCCTGCATAGTTTGGAGGCTCTGGTAGGCGTTGGGGTACTCAGCTTCAGCGATGAAGGGCATGCCCAGCAACTCACAGGCTTCGCCTATCTGGGAAACATAGGTAATCGCCTCTGGCTCGTTGTCGCCTGCCAAAGCCACATATACCACAACTGCATCAGCACCGATGCGCAGCGCTTCTTCGACGGAGCCGATGGGCGTAATCATTGCGCCCGACGGCCTACCGGCTGCAGAGGCAGTAAGCATGAGTGCCAGCGAGGTATCGCGATGGAAGAGATGGCAGAACTTCTTCGCCATGCCCCGCCCCAGCATAAGGACATTGGCGCCTCCGGCGATGGCTTCGCGGACGCGGGCTCCCGTGTCATATAGCCCGCTCAAGAATTGGGGGGAGGTCATCCCGTGGTCAATGGCACAGATCAGGCAAGTGTTGGTCTCCGCTTGAATCAAACGGTTCAGACGGATCTTTTTCCCGGTTACTGCTGACATAATTGAGTTCCTCCTTCTACCCAAACAGAGGGCACGATTGGTTATACAATTGCACGTAGGTGCGGTAAGCCTCCTCGTACAAGGCGAAGTTCTCCGGGTTTGGCTCAAAGCGTTCCTTAATCTGTACCATCTGCCTTGCTGCCTCCTCAATGCTGGCGTACAGGCCTACTGCCTTTCCTGCAAGTATGGCTGCACCCAGGGTGGCCGCCTCTTCGTTGGTCGTTGTGACCACCGGTCGACGTGTGATGTCGGCTTCAATCTGCTTCCAGATGCGGCTGCGAGCCCCACCTCCCAAAGCACGGATTTCGTTGACGGGAACCCCCAGTCCCTCTATCACTTCAATGTTACGCCGCACAATAAAGCCAACTGCCTCCATAATTGCCCGGATGAAGTGGCTGCGCCCATGTCGTAACGTAAAGCCGAAGAACACCCCCTTGGCCTTCGGGTTGGCTTCGGGAGCCATAGCGCCCTGCAGGTGCGGTAACATCACCAGGCCTTCGCAGCCCGGCGGCACGCGCGCCGCCTCTGCACCCATCAGGTCGTACGCATCTAACCCGCTGGCCTGAGCCTCCGCCTTCTCCATTTGAGCGAATTCGTCACGGAACCAGCGCAATACGATCCCGCCGCTGGTGAAAGTGTGGAGCATGTAGAGATCCGGCACGCCATGGTAGTGGCACGGCATCTGGTTGTTAGGGTCAAGCGTCGGCTGTGAAACCGTCGCGCAGATAGCCAATGCTGCACCCGTGTTCTCACTGAAGATACCTGGCCGGATGTTGCCCACACCGATAGCGCCGCATGCCTGGTCCAGTGCGCCCGTACAGGCCACAGTCTGCGGGCTCAAGCCCAATTCCTCAGCAACTTTAGGCAACAGCTTGCCCACCGGCACGCCGGATTCGGAGTAGCGCGGGAGCTGGGCAGTGGTGATGCCCAGCGCCTTCAACATCTCAGGCCACCACTTCTTGGTGCGAAAGTTCCAGTAGCAGGTTGATGTGACCAGTGAGCCTTCACAGACGTATTCACCAGTCAGGCGATGCAGGAAATAGTCCTCGATTAAAAGGAACTTGTCAACCTTCTCGAAGAGCTGCGGCTCGTGCCGCCGCAGCCAGAGGACCTTTGCCGCCGGCCAGGTTGGGACCAGCCTGACCTGCCCTGTAATCTCATATGCATGCCGATGTCCCAAAAGTTCGCCCAATTCACCTGCCTCTGACTGGGCCCGGTTGTCCAACCAGACTATGGCACGCCGCAAGGGCTGGCCGGACTTGTCCACAACAATCAAAGTCTCTCCCTGAGCCGACAGGCCGAGAGCTTTTACATCTGCCGGGGCAATTCCCGATACCTTCATAACCCTGGCGATAGCAGTACTGAAGGCTCGCCAGTAGGTCTCGGTATCCATCTCAACGGAAAGCGCATCGGGGGTGATGAGCTGATATTCTTCGGTGTCCTTGGCCACCACATTGCCCTGCAGGTCATGCAAAGCGCATTTCAGGGCGGTTGTACCCAAATCAACAGCGAGAATGGCGTCCATGAAAGCCTTCTTTAGTCTCCGGGAGCTCCTGCCCAAGCGATGAGCGCCACTTCCTCACCCACATTGATCAGCGTGTGAGGCACACCTTCCGGAATGAGGATGGCGTCTCCCTTGAACAGTTCGTGATATTGCTTTTCGTCAAATAGCTGGACATGGCCCTGACATACGAAAAAGACTTCTTGAGAGTTCGGATGGCCGACGTCGATGTTGCCGCGTTCACCTGGCTGCAACATTGAGGTACCAAACCACAGTTTGGGGACTTTGACGTACTCAAGGCAGTGTTCTGGCCCTTCCATGAAGTGGCGGGCCTCGACCTGACGGATGATGCGTGGGGGCTGGTATAGCATCACATAGCCTCGTATCTGCAGATGATTCGTGAGACTGCGCATAGGGTAACATAATTTGACGGGCAATACAAATGATGTTACTCTGAGAGCCAAGTCCAAGTTTTATACCCTTCGAGTCTGACAAGGCGGAAAGAGGAGGCACAGTATGGCAAAAATTAAGCGTGCTCTCATGGAGGAAGTGGCTAGGTCAGCCCACACCTTCTGGGAGAAGAAACTGACCCCGGGGATGGATTCGGGCGATACCAGCCTCAGGGATCCCAAAACAGGACTGATATACATCCTGCCCCAACCCTCAGCACGCCAGCCGATTCGTGGCTGGAATACGATCACCACTGAGGATGTTGCCGTGATTGACCCGCAGGGCAATGTGGTGGGTCCGCCAGAGAACCTTCCCACAGTTGAAGCCCCGATGCACTTGAGTATCTATGAGGCACGACCCGATGTGAACGCCATCGTGCACAGCCATGGGGTGTGGTCGCAAATTTTTGCCGCAGTACGGCAGGACATCCCATGCTTAACAATTGATGCATACCATTTTTTGATGGGAGAGGTCAAATGCGCTGAATTCGGGCGAGTGGGGTCAGAACTACTGGCACAGAACATCGTCGAGGCACTGGGCAATGAACGCAGGGCGGCCCTCATGGCAGGTCATGGGGCGGCTTGTGTCGGACCTGACTTCTATGAAGCGTTCCTCGTCGCCGAGGTTCTCGAGACCACGGCCAAACAGGCGCTCTTGGCCAAGCTAATTGGCAAGATTGTGCCTGTTACGCTTGGCGATATTCTTACTGAGGACATTGTCAGGAGCATGGACGCCGAGTCGTTGAAGCAACTGGGCATCAAGTTCTGAGGCAACCGTTCGCATTATCAGTATGCAATGCCTGCTTGATGGCTGTGGGGAGTAAAGTAACGGAGGGTAACGAGATGAAGAGATTCAAAGACAAAGTGGTCTTGATCACAGGCTGTGCAGAGGGAATGGGTCGTGCCATCACGCTGGCTTTCGCCCGAGAGGGTGCTATCGTGGTACCCACAGATATCAACGCAAAGTTGCTGGCGAAAACAGCAAAAGAAGCCTCTAAATTGAGTGGTCGCCCCGTTGACTGGTTCAAGATGAACGTCACCAAGAAAGATGAGATTGCAAAGACTGTAAAGGCGATCATTGACAAGCACGGCCGCATTGACGTCCTGGTCAACAACGCCGGGGTCTCTACCATGAACCCCGTAGTGGACATGACCGAGGAAGAGTGGGACTTTTGCATGGACGTGAACGCAAAAGGTCCGTTCCTGGTGACAAAGGCAGTCCTGCCCCACATGATCGCCGCAAAGAACGGCAAAATCGTCAATACAGCTTCAGTTGCCGGTAAAGGAGCAACCGCTTTCCAGGCGCACTACGGAGCTTCCAAGGCCGCAGTCATCGCCTTTACCCAGGCGTTGTCGAAAGAAGTCGGGGAGTATCACATCAACGTCAATGCCGTGTGCCCCGGAATGATCAAGACAGCCATGCAGGACCGCGAGATGGTCTGGGAGGGCAAGCTGCGCGGCATGAATCCAGAGGACCTGCGCTTCATGGGTTGTCAGTTCATACCCTGGGGACGTAATGGGGAACCCGAAGATGTGGCGAAGGTGGTCCTTTTCCTGGCATCACCAGATGCGGAATACATCACGGGGCAGGCCATCAACGTCACCGGCGGCTTGATCATGGTCACGCATTAGGCTGCCTTCACGGTTGATTTCATCGTTGCCGCCATCAAACGCAACAGGAGGACCGACATGATTGATGCTAAGGTTCGCAAGAATGTCCTGCGGGCGGTTGACAGTCTGAAGGATGAGCTGGTGCAGTTGGTCTGCGACATGGTCCGCATCCCAAGTGTCACTCCGGAGCCCGCGGGTTTTGGCTCAAGCGATACTGTGGTCGAGATCAGCGGAGAAACACAGGTTAACCATGCCCTCAAGCCAGTTATGGAATCCTGCGGATTGGAGACTGACCTGTGGGAAGTGGAAAAAGGTCGGGCCAATCTGGTGGGAATCTGGCGCGGGAAAGGAAGAGGCCGTTCCCTGCTCCTCAACGGGCATGTGGATGTCGTGCCGCCTGGCCCGCTCGAGAAATGGACAGTGGCTGGTCCGTGGAGCGGTGAAATCATCGATGGGAAGATTTACGGCCGCGGTTCCACCGACATGAAAGGTGCGGTCGCGGCTGCTGTTTTTGCCATGAAGGCGCTGCTGAAAGCCGGGTACCGCCCAAAAGGGGACGTGTTCATCCAGAGTGTGGTTGGGGAAGAACACCACGAAACCCATGCGGGAACCGGGGCAGCGCTTGAGCGCGGCTATAGAGCCGATGCTGCTATCGTCTGCGAACCGTCGAGCCCGCCCCATAAACTATCCATCAATACTGCATCGCCAGGCCTGGTCGTGATGCATATCAAAGTAAGGGGCAAGGCAGCGCATATCTCAATGCGCAATGAACTGGTCAGGGCTGGAGGTCTGGGAGCTGCCTTGGGCGTATCAGCCATTGACAAGGCATTCTTGATATACCAGGCTCTGCTCAAACTGGAGGAGGAGTGGGGACAGACAAAAAGCCACCCTGCTTTCACTCGTCCCGGCCATTTCGTCCTTTTCCCCGAGGCTATCCAGGGCGGAGACATTATGGCAGCTTCTATCCCTGAGGAATGCTCCATGACGTACATCATCTGGCACCCTCCGCAGGATACCGCGGAGGGCGTGGCCGAGGAGATCCAGGCTCATATAGCGCGCTTTGCGCAGACCGACCCCTGGCTGCGCGAGAACCCGCCCGAGGTGTATGTGCCCTTGTGGAGCTTGCCGCCGTTCGAGACTTCGCAGGAGGAACCCATCTGCAAAGCCGCCGCGGCAGCGAGCGAGGCGCTCTTCAACCGACCGGCAAGCCTGTACGCTTCCGGCTACACCAGCGACGCCGGTTACATTCGGCAGGCAGGAATTCCAACGATCGTGGTAGGTCCGGGTACCCCCGAGGTAGCGCACGGCTTTAATGAGTACGTCGTGATTCAGGACCTCCTGGATGCGGCCAAGCTATATGCCATGATCATCGTCGAATGGTGCGGTATCTAGAGGGCATGTCGGATAGTATTACCAATATGGTACCCCTGGCGGGACTCGAACCCGCGCTCCTGGCTCCGGAGGCCAGTGCTCTATCCTCTGAGCTACAGGGGCACGAAAGTATAATACTCTTACCTAATCATGCTTTCAAGCTTAAGAGGATTTCGTGCTTAGAGATTAGTACGCGCTTTTCTGAGTGCGTATTCCTCACCCGCAACAGCCACCTTGTTCTCCCGCACCAGCTTCCTCAGGTGAGCCAGAACCTGCCTTCGTGCCAGCTCCAGGAGACGCTGGTCCAGCTCTGGGTATATCTCAGCTACCAGCCTCGCCACAGTCTTCCTGCCCTGCCTCAGGCATGATAAGACCTGCCGTTCTCTCTCGCGGCGGTGAGCGATTAATTCCCTGATCTTCAGTTCCGGTTCATGTATCGGCGGGCCGTGCCCGGGGCATATCAGACGGATGTCATATTTCAGAAGCTTCTTCAGAGAGTCCACATACTGCGTCATGTCGCCGTCAGGCGCATCGACGAAGGTGGTGCCAATGCCCAGGACATGGTCCCCGGTGAACAGAATCTTGCTCTCTTTCACATAGACGCAAATGCTCGCAGGGCTGTGGCCCGGCGTATAGACCATTTCCAGGTGTACTCCGTCTATGTCCAGGACATCGCCGTCCTCGACCAGGATATCGCCTGTGACACGATACTCCCTCTCGGCCCGCTCAGCGGCAAGCGAATGCATCACGATTTGAGCGCCGGTCGCCTTCCTAATAGCGCGGCAACCTCCGATGTGGTCAGGATGAGGATGGGTGACTATGATATATTTCAGCTTCAGCGGGGCCAGCCTCTTGATATACTCAAGCCTGCTCCTGGCTGCGTCTCTATCTTTAAATCCCGAATCTACGAGCGCAGCCTCTTTCCCCGCCACAAGGTAGACGTTGGGCGCATATACCCCCATGAATGTCCAGGTGGACATCGGGATCGAGTGAACGCCAGGCGCTATTTCCACTCTTACACTTTCACTACTATCGCTAGACCTTATCCTGATTTACGTGAGTTGACCCTTTTCCCTCATCAGGCAGCTCCGAGGGTACCGGCACAATCTTTTGCTTGCGCGGCCAGATAATGGATGCTATCACCGCAATCAATAGTACACCGACAACCACGCCCAACGCAATCTCCGTAGGAATCTTATAAAATTGAGCAATCAACATCTTAACCCCGACAAAGATGAGGACAGCAATGAGACCGTAACGGAGATAATGGAAAAGCCGCATAACCCCGGCCAGTGCGAAATAGAGCGACCTCAGCCCCAGGATAGCGAAAATATTGGAGGTATAAACTATAAAGGGGTTCAACGTAATGCCGAGCACTGCCGGAATCGAGTCCAGGGCAAACACAACATCTGTGGTTTCCACGACCAGCACTACAATCAACAGCGGCGTAGCAAAGTAAAGCCCTGCCCTCTTTACCAGGAACTTGCCGGCTTCGTAGTTCTCCGTTACCCGCACAAATCGCCGGAACAGCCTGAGCACCGGGTTCTTTCCTGGCTCTATCTTCTCGTCCTTCCGAAAAGCCATCCTTACGGCGGTTATGACCAGGAATGCGCCAAAGATGTAGAACACCCAGTCGAATCTGTTCAGCAGCTCTATGCCCGCCACAATGAAAATCAGGCGCATGATGATGGCGCCGATAATGCCCCAGTAAAGGACTTTATGTTGATACATTGGAGGCACGGCAAAGTAGGCGAAAATCAGCAGAAACACGAAGAGGTTGTCTACGCTGAGAGACTCCTCGATAATGTAGCAGGTCAAAAATTCCAGCGCATCACCATGGCCTAGCCACAGGTAAATACCCAGACCAAAGAGCAACGCAAGGGCGACCCAGAAAGCAGTCCACAGCAGGGCCTCTTTGATCTTTATCTCGTGAGCCCTGCGATTAAATACCTTGAGGTCCAGCGTCAGCATCACGACCACGAAGACGCCGAAGCCAACCCACCACAGAACCTGGCTCGTCATTAGAACTGCACCTTCTTCTCTACACTGCGGTTGTCAGGCAAAATCTGCGGGGAGTACAGAGGAGACAATCCTTCAATGTCAGTGGGGAAAATCTCTGCGGCGATAGGAGATACCTGCATCACAGCCACTATCGGGCTCATGCTGTGCATCCAGAGGATGTCCCGCTATGTTTACCTCTCACTCAAGGTTTAAGTGAATACCCCGGCCTTCTTAAGCTCGCGGAGCTTCTTCATTATCCCCTGTTCCTCCACGAAGTGGGTGGTGTAATCTCCCTTTCGGAAAGACTCGTTGTCCAGGGCTACTATGTGGAACGGGATATTAGTCTTCACTCCTTCGATCTGGTATTCCTTCAGAGCCCTCTTCATAGTCTCAATAGCTTCAGTGCGGCTTCTGCCCCACGACAGCAGCTTGGCTATCAAGGGGTCATATTCGAATGGTATGGCGTATCCTGCGTAGACGCCGCCATCCACTCTGACGCCGAAACCGCCGGGCGGGTTGTAGGTTATAAGTTTAGCCGGCGCAGGCATGAAGTTCATGAACGGGTCCTCGGCGTTGATCCTGCATTCTATGCTCCAGCCCCGGAGCTTTATATCTTGTTGATTGTAGCCAAGCTCCTCGCCAGCGGCAATCCTTATTTGTTCCTTGACCAAATTTATACCGGTTAAAAGCTCAGTGAGGGGATGCTCCACCTGAAGACGGGTGTTGACCTCGTTGAAGTAATATTCGTTGTTGTCCATAGAATAGATGAACTCCACAGTCAGCGCATTCACATATTTCAATATTTTGGCTACCCTAACAGCATCATTCCCCATCTTCTCCCTGAGTTGAGGAGTCATTATCGGAGAGGGGGCCTCCTCGATGAGCTTCTGATACCTTCTCTGCACGGAGCACTCGCGGTCGCTCACATAGACGGTGTTGCCCTTCTTGTCAGCCAGAATTTGAAACTCTATATGTTTCGCCCTGGTTATATATTTCTCGATATAGAACGCAGGCAGACCGAAGGCCTCGCTGCCCAGCGATTTGGCGTAATCCATCGCCGCCTGCAGCTCGTCTTTGTTCTTGGCTACTTTCATGCCTATTCCGCCGCCCGCGCCGCTAGGTTTCACAATCACAGGATAGCCGATGCTATCGGCAACATCGAAAGCCTTAACCATGCCGCTGGCATCGTCAATGGCCCCATCGGAGCCGGGCGACACCGGAACGCCGTTCTTCTTCATCAGGTCGCGGGACTTGTGCTTGGGCTTGGCCTCATGCATCGAATAGCTGGGAGGGCCGATAAATACAATGCCCCGGGCTTCGCAGGCCTCAACGAACTTGGGGTTCTCCGCCAGAAACCCATATCCCGGATAAATCGCTTCAGCCTGTGCCTTCTCTGCTATACCCAGTATCTTCTCCATGTTCAGATAGCTGGCATTGGGCTCCGGATCCCCCAGAGGATAGGACTCATCGGCATTTTTTACGAATAGCGCCGCAGCATCTTTGTCCGAGAAAACGGCCACGGACTTTATCCCCATCTCCCTGCATTCCCGTACCGCCCTGAGAGCGATTTCCCCACGATTAGCTACCAGGATCTTTTTGAACATTATCCCTTACCTCTCTAATTTGGAGGATATCTCCTTAGCATTCGATAAGTACGATAAGGTCTCCTGTTTCCACCGTCTGGCCTGGAGCGACCTTGACTTCCACCACCGTCCCCTCCACCGGCGACAATATTGGGTTCTGCATCTTCATCGATTGCAGCACGCAGATTTCCCCATCCTCCGTTATCGAGCAGCCCGCAGTGACCGCCACGCTGACTATTTTGCCCGGTATCGGAGCTTCGATTCTTTCCTGAGCCATCTCTAGTTACACTCCTTTGCTACCCTAAGTTTTCCCTGAAAGCCCCTGTTAAAGTAGGCGCCACACAGCTTGCGCTAGAAAGGACACAACTCAAATTAGTCTATACTGAGTGTTATCCTATGTCAAGGGTAAACGTTCAAAAAAGGGTATCCCCCGAATGTAGAGGGTCGCCTCAAATCCCGGCAAGGGTATTATCTCATTTCCTACTTGACAGAGCAGCAGTTATTGGATACACTCCTTAACCCAAGCAATAATGTATCTTTCTTCATAAAATCTAACAGAGGAGGGCGCCATGGGTTTTGTCAAATCATACGAGGAACTAGGGAAAATGTCTCTGGAGAATCTGGAGTTCTACGACGCAGAAATGCTGATAGTAGTCTGGGAGACGAAGATGGAGATCGTCAAGCGACTCCTTCCGCCGCCTCTTAAGCCGGCGGCAAGACCGCTCGCCACTGCATTCGTGGCATATTACCCTAAGACAAATTTTGGCCCGCCTTACCACGAGGGCGCCCTTTTTGTAAGGGCCGAGTTCGAAGGGGTGGAGGGAAACTACTGCCTAGCAATGCCGGTTACGGGTGACCTGGCTATGGCAGGTGGCCGGGAGAGATTCGGGTATCCCAAGAAACTGGCTAATATCGAGTTCAAACGTAGCAGGAATCGTATTGAAGGGCGTATAGAACGTCACGGTCTAGGTTTCTTCCAAGTTCGTGCAAGAATGAGCGGCAAGCCCAACAGCGAAGAATTCCAGGAGCTTATTACGAAGGAGTTCGGTGAGGAAGGGACCGTTACCTACAATTTCAAGTACTTTCAAGCCCCTGAGGGCGGCGGTTTCGACTACAATCCTCGTCTCGTAAGGGAAGGGGTTATCTTTCGGCCGAGTGTTGAAAAGTTCGGTGAGGCTGAAGTGATGATGTCGCCTTCCGACTACGACCCGTGGTCTGAGGTGGAGGTTGTCAGGATGCTGGGCGCAGTGTACACAAAGGGCAATAACGCTATGTTGAGAGGCAAAGTCGTCGCCGAAGTTGACCCGGCTGCTTTCTTACCTTACATACTTACCAAGTGGGACTGGTGGCCGTCAGGTCAGAAATAGGAGACTGACGACACCTATATTGAGAGTGACAGCCCGAAAGCAATAGTGACAAAGGTGGGAACTGCTAAGAAACGTATCGAGAGCGCCATTGTTGCCTAACGGCTATCTCGAGCTATGCTTCCAAACTAGTCTCCCTTTCTACCTGCTTTAAGGATTAATTATACAGAGGGCTGGCTTACAACGATTGGAGGAAGACGATGGGATTCGAGGAACTGAGCATTGAGCTTACCGATGAGCAGAAATCCTTGTGCGATGCAGTCAAGAAATTCTGCGCCGAAGTGTGGCGGCCGGCGGCCATAGAATTGGACAAGCTAAGTGACCCCCAGGACGTCATCGCACCGGGTTCCATTCTTTGGGACGTGCTCAGAAAGAGCTATCAGCTGGGCTACCATGCCATGACCATCCCCAAAGAATTAGGCGGTATGAGGCCGGATGGGCTCACTTCAGCGCTGATGCTTGAACACATGGGCTGGGCTGCTGCGGATCTGGCTGTCAGCCTGGCGGCATCCTGTGTGCCCTTCCTTTATGCGCCACTCTCCACGGATCCCAAGGTGCAAGACCTTACGCGGCAGTTCTGCGAGGATAAAGAGGCAAAGATGATCGGATGCTTTGCCATCACCGAGCCGGAGCACGGCTCAGACTGGTGGCTTCTCGAAATGAAATATTCCGTGGATGCAAGGAGCGCCCCCACGTTGAGGGCAGTTCTGGATGGCGAAGAATACGTGATCAATGGCCAGAAGTCCTCATGGGTCAGTAACGGCACAATAGCCACCCACGCACTGCTCTTTATATGCCTGGATCCCTCCGCTGGAATGTATGGCGGCTGCGGGATTGCGGTAATCCCCTTGAACTATCCGGGTATATCGCGGGGAAAGCCCCTGGACAAATTGGGGCAGCGGGCTCTAAATCAGGGGGAGATCTTCTTTGACAACGTGCGCATCCCCAAAGCCAACGTGATCTGCCAGGATCTGGCCTCCTACTTCGCATTAACGGTGACTAATGTGTCAGTGGCCAACGCGACCATAGGCAACATCTTTACGGGTACGGCCCAGGCTGCTCTTGATGAGGCGCTGCAATATGCCAGAGAGAGATTACAGGGCGGAAAGCCCATCTTCCACCACCAGAATGTGCAACTCAAGCTCTTCGATATGTTCGTATCGGTCGAGGCCGCACGTTCTCTATCCCGTCGGGTGACGGTCTACAACAGTATAACAGTGCCGCCGGCATCCCATTACTCTGCAGCCTCCAAGGTCTTCTCTACTGAAACCGCATTTCGCGTGGCCAGCCAGGCAATCCAAATCTTTGGCGGATATGGGCTATCCAAGGACTTTCATATTGAGAAGATTTTCCGGGATGCCCGGGCTGCTATGATCGAGGATGGGGTAAACGAGACCATAGGCCTTAGTGCCGCAAGAAATTTGTAAATAGGGCAATCGGGTAACGGGGGGTGCCATGAAGATCGAAGACGTCCGCCATGTTCTTGTCGTTGGGGCGGGCACCATGGGGCGACAGATCAGCCTGCAGTGTGCTATGCATGCGTACGACGTTACCCTTTACGACATCGCTCCAGACGCGTTGGACTCCGCAAAGGCCCAGATCCGAGCATTTGCAGACCATCTTGTAACCTGGGGACGCTTGAGTAAGAAAGAAGCTGACGCTGCGCTTAAGCGGATAACCACAACCACCAATGCCCGAAAGGCGGCGGCTGAAGCAGACCTGCTGAGCGAGTCTGTGCCTGAAGACCCCAGACTGAAAGGAAAAGTTTTCGCCAGATTCAACAGGCTATGCCCGTCTCATACCATCTTCACTACTAACACCTCTGACCTTATGCCATCCACATTCGCCAGGCAAACTGGCCGGCCTGAGCAATTTGCAGCGTTCCATTTCCACCAGCTTGTTTGGGAATCCAATGTAGTAGACGTCATGCCGCATCCGGGTACCTCAAAGGAAACTATGAAGTTGCTTTGCGCTTTCGCTGAGCACATCGGACAGATACCCATCGTTCTACACAAAGAAAGCCCTGGCTATGTGTTTAACGCCATGCTGAACGCTGTGCTCGTCTCAGCGCTTGCGTTGGCGGTGAACAGCATAGCATCCGTGGAGGAGATCGACCGCGCCTGGATGGGCGTTACGAAAATGATAGTTGGGCCGTTTGGCATACTTGATCTCGTCGGCCTGGACCTGGCATGGAAGATCGCCGATTCCGGGGCCAGGTTCACAGGCGATAAACAACTTCGAGCACAGGCAGAATTCCTTAAACAATATATCGACAAAGGCTGGCTGGGCGTCAAGAGTGGGCGAGGTTTCTACAAATATACCAACGCTGATAAACGATAATCATTAACACCTGCTCAGGTTGAATTAGAGTAATGCTTCCAGCTCGCAAAATCGATAATACCATTCCTTTTTCGAGAAGCGCCGATTTCAAATAATGTAGGGGCGACCCGCCGCTGGCGGGTCGCCCCTTTACGATGTCATTGCGAGGAGTCCCTCATGCATGGGAAGGACGACGCGGCAATCTCCCCAAGCCTGTGTTGTCGCGACTCCTATAATGACGAGCTGCATAAATGCGAACCTGCAGTATGCTATAATGCCGCCATGAAAGAGGAGGCTGATATGAAGGAGCTACCGGACTACAGCAGCGAATTCAACCCGCAGCTAAAGCTGGAGGACTTCTCCAAAGGCGCGCTCATCAGGCTGCTGGTAGCAGCAAGCAAGCTCTATACAGGAATAGACCCGCTCTGGGTCGCTGCCATGAGGAAGCGGTTCGGCGACCGGGCGGCTTTCGATTACGACAAGGAGATATGGCAGACGGGGACACAGAACGAAGTGCGCGGAGTCGCCAAAGCCCTGAATATCACAGGCAACGACGTCGCAGCCGTGTTCAAATACTTCCAGTTCAGTCCCGGGTTCGGGGTATTGTTCGACATCGACTGGGACCTGAAGGACAGGAATCACGGCATAATGACAGTGACCCGCTGCAATGGGGTCATCTGGTGGGAGAGGACCGAAGACTATGCATTGCAGAAATTCACCTGTGAGGAAATAGAGATACCGATGTTCCAGCGGGTTGCCTCATACTTCAATCCCAAGATGAAAGCTACCGCACTGAAGCTGCCTCCCCGGGTAAGCGAGCACGACATCGCCTGCCGCTGGGAGTTCAAGGTAGAATGAAGGAGAGCTTAGTCGGTTCTCTCTGAGCTCATCAAATAAATTACGGGTAGGGGCGCACAACTGTGCACCCCCTTTACTATGTCACCTATTACATCGCTGCCAGAGGATAGACCGCCACCTGCAGGCCTTCAGCTATATCCGGATGGCTTCTCGCCATTGCTATCGCGGCATCGAGGCTATCGGCCTGCAATATAGTGTACCCGGCTACGGGTTTAGCGCCAGTGCTCTTGACACCGCTCTTGGTGACGAGTTTCCCCGGTTGAGTCGGTGCGCCCATGTCCACGACAGCCTTGCCGAGGTCTGCGAACCATTTCATCCAGACAGCCATTGTCTTCTCAACCATTTTAGGGTCAGGGTCGGGTTCCATCTGGCCACCGTAGTACACCAGTAAAAACTTTGCCATTTCATCCTCCTTTCAAGTGGCTTATGCGCTCTGATATAAAAATTTGACCAGCCGCGCAGGAAAAATTTTACGGAGTCAAAATAAAGAAGTCATAAAATTGAGTGAAGAAAGGTTAATTAGTTATGACATTTTGTCGAAGGGCAAATCCATCCTCAGCATGGAAACAAAACTGTAAACCGTATCAGTGTCTCCAACCATTGACCCAAGCCGAACCCGTTGACATTCAGCCTGCAGGGGTATTATCCTCGAATATATCGGCTCATACTCATCTTTGACTTCGCCTATCCCGAGAAGCTTCGAGAGTTCCGCAAACCGGAATACACCGAGGGCATTCTCGACCAGTTCCACGAACTGATTTGGGGCAGCCGGCACATGTCGGTTGCGGCCAGGCAGTTGCTCCTGAAACATGGTTTCGTGGATCCAGTGACCGTCCCGATACTGGACGGCTCGTTTCAAGCGACGCTGGCTAAAAAACAGTCCCGCTGAGGTACTTAACTAAAGTTAACAAAAACCCACTGTGGTATAATATAGGAAATCACTATTCGTGCAGATGTAGGCCTGCTGGTGTTTTAGTATGGTAGTGTTGTAGCCGATGGGGCGGGATTTGTGTATAGCCTGTGAAAGTGCGCAATAAGACCTCACAATCCCCATTTTCTTAATCCCCATTATAGGATGCACCTTCCTGCTCTTCCCTACCTTGCTCTAAAATCAAGCCTTGGGGTAACTTGTACTGCTCCGCTTAAGGAACACAATGCCGAAAAGAAAATTATTTACAGTGCTCTGGGTGGCGGCAGGCATTATTCTGGGGTTAGTATTAGGATGGTTAGTGCTGCGAGGCGTTAACTGGAGCAGTATGGTGAGCGCCTTCGGCAGGGTGTCCTGGGACACGCTAATCCCGGCCGTATCCGCCGTCATCGCTTCACTGTTCTTGCAGGCGGTCCGGTGGAAGCTGATGCTGCCCCGCGAATCGGTCTCCACAACGCGGCTGTTCTTTGTACGGAATGCCGGCCTGAGCCTCAACAACCTGAGTTTTGCGCAGGGCGGGGGCATCCTGGGCGATGCCTCAGAACTCGCCATGCTCACTAAGTCGGACAAGATCGATGGCAGCAAGGTCATCGCCAGTCTGGTCATGGCTCGTGCACTGGACTTTGTGATTACATCGATATTCATTCTTGTGGGCTTTTTCATCGTCCCCCAGCTCGGCGTATTCAAGCCCGTGATCATACCGGTACTGGTCGTGATGGCGCTAACCGTACTATTCGTGCTGTTCGCCACAAAAGTGGGCAGGTTCCCGCTGTTGAACAGGGTCAGGGTGCTTAAATCATCGCTGCATGCAGTTGCTTTTTTGCGCGATCGCAAGCTTATTTTTTGGCTTTCGATATTTCTGACGGTCCTGGCCTGGATGCTTCTGGGCACTGCAGCCTGGCTCGTAGCTCAAGCCATCGGAATCCAACTGCCGTTCTGGATGATGAGTATCATCCTCGTCGGTATGACACTCTTCTCAGGGGCTATTCCAGCCGCACCCAGTGCCATAGGCACATACGAATTCGCTACTGTTTACATATTGGGGTTGTTCTCTATCAACAAGTCAGATGCGCTTTGCTTCGCCCTGCTCGTTCACGCTCTGGTTATGATTCCTCCCAATATTATGGGAATCACGACGATATCAAGGGAGTGGAAGACATTTCGACAAATCATAAGTCAAGCCAGTGCTGTGCTCAAGCAGCGGCTTCTCCGGCGCAAGGCCTACGCGACCCAGCCAGCCACGGATATAAGCGTGGAAGCAGACCTCGTAGGATTCGCGAGTCTGTTGGATAACGACTAAGAAATTGGTTTTGGCGTAGCTCTAAATTTCCTCAAAAATCCCCTATTGCTTTTGAAGCGGATTGCTGCTCACCTGGTAAAGACCACCGAAAGAGCCATTTAATTATGAGAGCGTCATTCCAAGGAAAGACGCCCCCACAATGCGAAAAGGCCGCTCCCAAACAGGATACCTGAACGGGGCACTAACCAAACACTAATTCAGAAGCCACAGTCCTATTTTGATGCGCGGAATACGCCCGCTTCAGACATGGGAAGTATCTGGTCAAGCGTAAGAACAGGGCTGGTATGCCCCGTCCCAAACGTATTCAGTGGTCCTAGCGCTCGCGCCAGAGTCTGATAATCGTCTGCCTCCACAGTAATGTAGAAGGTGTGGTCTATTGGCGAGGCATACCCAGCCACCACTTTCACTCCCGAGGTTTTCTTTAAGGACTGCCACCAGTTGCCAAAGATCTTTGATTGCTCAGGCGAACGACCCGGACAGCCTTCATTGGTATGAGTGTGAACCACCTGGAACAGCATCTTGCACCCCCTCATTATTTAGTAGCGACCTATTTTAGCAAGGCAGCTATATAAAAATCATAAAATCCGAGCAGGAAATGTTAAAAAGACATTACATATTTGTGGCGGTTCCCACGCCGAAAGGGATTACAGGACGATTACCGCCTAATCTCCTCGCCCCTGGAGGGAGAGGTTCAGATTACCAAATAAGGGGCAAGAAACATCGGTTGAAAAGTGGTAAACTAGTCACAAAGCAACCCTTGAGGCTTTGTGCAACGTGGCCAAAGCTACCAAAAGCCTGCACCTGGAAACAGTCAATTAACCGTTGACGGAGGAGAAATATGGATTTTAAGTTAAGCGAAAAAGAAGATGCATTACGAGAAGAGATACGCAGATTTGCCAAGGCAGAAATACCCCCGGATTTCATTTACAATTTTCTTGATGAAGAAAGCCGTGACGAAGACTGGGCTTTTACTTTATCTATCTCGAAGAAGCTTGCCCAAAAAGGCTGGCTGGTTATGCACTGGCCCAAAAAATATGGAGGACAGGAAGCTTCGTACCTCGAGCAAATGGTCATGGCGATGGAAGCTACCTATTGGGGAATCCCCGGTCTGGGGATGGGCATCAGCGGGACTGCCTGGGTAGGTCCATCCCTGATGATGTATGGCAACGAGGAACAGAGGCAGAAATACCTGCCGCCTATAGCTTCGGGAGACCCGGATGGCGTGTGGTGCACCGGCTACAGCGAACCCAATGCCGGCTCGGACTTTGCCAATATTCAGACTCGCGCCATCAAAGAGGGCGATGAATATGTAGTCAACGGACAAAAGGTCTGGACAAGTTGTGCCCACCGGGCCAGATGGTGCTGGATTGCAGTGGTAACAGACCCTAACGCTGCCAAGAGACAGCACGGCATTAGCCTGCTCATCGTGGACATGAAAAGCCCCGGAGTAACCATTAGACCCTTACTAAACTATTCCGGCGTTCACATTTTCAACGAAGTCTTTTTCGACAATGTTCGGGTTCCCACAGCTAACCTTGTTGGCCAGGAAAACCGGGGGTGGTATCAGCTAATGCAATCTCTAGCTTACGAAAGACACAGTGTTGGCGCTCAGATATGCGGAGCCGGGAAACGAATGCTGGAGAGTCTTGTGGAGTACGTAGCCGAAACTAAAGAAAATGGGGTATCGCTATCGCGGAACCCTGTAATCCGGCATAAGCTGGCAGAAAGGGCAGTTGAACTGGAAACCTTGAAGATGCTGTCGTACGAAATTGCCTGGAAGATGAGCCAGGGTGTAATCCCTATCTACGAAGCTTCCCGAAACAAGGCGTACGGTGACTGCCTACAGGAACGGATGGCTAATACCGGCACAGAGATATTAGGAGCCTATTCCCAGATAGACCAGAATTCCAGGTTCGCCAGGCTCAGAGGCACCATACAGCATCTGTATCTGCTATTTCCGGGTATTACCATAGCAGCCGGCACAGACGAAATAGAGAAAAACATCATCGGGCAATTCAAGCTGGGGCTACCCAAATCATATTGAAAGGATAAAGGTGACCGCGATGGATTTTAGCTTTTCCGAACAACAGGATATGCTCCGCAATGAAGCAAGGCGCTTTCTAGCCAGGGAATGCCCAAAAACCAAGGTCAAAGAGCTTGAGAAGGACGAGAAGGGCTATGATCCTGTAGTCTGGCGCCATATGGCAGAGATGGGATGGATGGGCCTTGTCTTCCCTGAGGAATATGGTGGCTTAAATGCTGACTTTATAGACTTGATGGTTTTAATGGAAGAGATGGGCCGAAACATTCTGCCCGGGCCTTTCTTCTCTACCGTAGCGCTTTGCGCTCTCCCCATACTTGAGTATGGGAATGACTCCCAAAAGGCAGAATATCTTGCTCCCATCGGTAGAGGGGAAAAGATTTGGACTCTGGCGATGACTGAGCCATCGGGAGGCTATAGTGCTTCGGCAATAAAAGCCGGGGCGAAGTTGGAAGGTGGAGAATTTGTCATCAACGGGGAGAAGATGTTTGTCCCTGACGCCAATGTGGCCGACTACTTGCTGGTCATAGCCCGGACCGCCAGGGGCAAGGTACCGGAGAAGGGGCTGACGTTTTTCATCGTTGACGCCAGGAAGCCGGGCACGAGTATTGAAACAATACCCACACTAACCGGTGAGAGGCAGTGCAAGGTTAGTTTTAAGAATGTGAAGATTCCTAAGGAAGATATCCTGGGCAAGGTGGGCCAGGGTTGGGACATAGTTGAGTACATCATGAGAAAGGCCACAGTATTGAAATGTGCCGAAGTATCCGGGGCATGCCAGGCGGTTCTGGATATGTCGAACACATATGCTAAAGAGAGGATGCAGTTTGGCAAGCCAATCGGCTCTTTCCAGGTCATACAGCACAAGCTTGTTGACATGCTCATTGATGTTGAGGGACTACAGTACCTGGTCTACCAGGCAGCATGGCTGCTCAGCACGGGTGCTCCTTGTGATTTACAAATTGCCATCACCAAAGCGAGGGCCAATGAGGTATACAGGAGTGTTGCCTTGAGTGGGGTCAAGATACATGGAGCCATAGGTTTCACCATGGATCATGACATTGGTCTGTATTACCGCCGCGTCCTGGGGGCGGAGTCCTTCCTGGGAGATACTGACTTGCACCTGGAAAAGGTCGCTGTAAACATAGGGCTGTAAGTCATTTATTCAAATAAGCCTGAAGAGGACACCCCCACCCGGTATAAATCCCCCTTTTGTAAAGGGGGTAAGGGGATTTAGAACGCTATCCTCTCGCCGCTTTCTCATGTCATTCCTGCGCAACTTGTCCCTGACTCGATCAGGGAGCAGGAATCCAGGTGTCCTTGCCCAATCCTCTCGCCCCTTGCGGGAGAGATAAGAGTGAGGGGGATTGGCGTTCCCCCTTTCCACTTTTCACTTTGCATTTTGAAATCCCCCTGCAATCGTAGGGCAGGTGAAGTGAAACGCAACCCATCACCTCCCCCAAACAAACGAAAAAGGTAGGTGGAATCCTTCTCAAGAAGGATTCCACCTACCCTACAGCTACTACAAAACCGCATCCTCAGTTAGGAACAAGAGCCAAGCGTGAAGCTAGTTGAGAGAATTTAATATCGAATTATCACCCTAAATTTGTGATCTAATGCCCACAAGATTGCCGACACTTGCAGTAACTGCACATCCAAGAAGGACATGCTGGAAGTTCTTCAAATCCAGTGGCTCTGATTATCAAATCAGCTCGTCTCTCTATCTCAGCTTTCAACATGTCCAAGTCTCTAAAAGTAACATCATATATCAATAATTTAGAATCCTCTTGTCGAATGTTGCGATAGTACAAAACTAGCCTACCAGCTTCGCTATTGCTGATTGCACACTCAAATCCCAATCTTAAGAAATAGTGTGAGAGCACTTGAGGTAACTGATCCCTATCGACTATCGACTTTAGGCCAGTCGCACGCACTACAGTTGGGAGGCCTCGATAAAGCAGAACCGCATCTCTTACGTTAGATAGATTGACAGGGATACGCTGAGCTTCTCCCCTGGGGCCATATCGAAGAAGGTCTCCAAGAAAACGTAGGAATCCTTGGCGTTCGACTGAGGTTAAAGTCTCTCGAGGGTCCGGCGGCACAATATTGTCTTCATCCTTCAGTTCCTCACGTTGAACTCGGGAGAAATATGCCTTGCGCGGGAAGACAACATCATTAATGCGCAGTAGCTCAGCGGTGCGCTGCACGGTAAGCCTAGAAAGAAGCTTCTGGGGAGCCTCTTTGTCATGATTGATAGTTGTGACCATATCCACAATTTCGTAAGAGGTTGGTATGTCAGAGGTCGCGCAATCGCAGACGTCGGAATACTCACAGCGAAAGTTCTGCCAAGGGCATTTCGGAAGCTTACTAGGATCACCTGACGTAATTGCCTGTTGTAGTAAATCGCGTCTTCGAATCATTTCCTGAAGGATAGCCTGGATATTCGAAAATCTAACATCGAAAACAATCAAAGGTGCAGATAATTCTGCTGGCGTTTCTCTCTGGTAGACGATGACTTTACCCTCATCAACGCCAACCATGCTACAATAAATCCCGAGCTGCTCTAAGTAACTAGGCCTTTTTAGTCTCAGGTCTGCATCCTCACTCAGGTTCGCAGTAGTCTTCACTTCAACTGGAATTGTTTCGAAGATATCAATCATGCCTACTATTCCTTCGACCTCTACGAATTGTTCAATGTATTCCTCACTAGAGACCAATGAACCAAAAATGTCGTGAAAACCGATACCTGTCCACATCAATTGCTGACGTTCAAGAGAAGGCACTATCTCAGGATGTTTTCGTCGATAATATGCTATCTTAAGGTTAAGCAGATCAGTAACAGAGATGCGTTGCGGAACTCTTTGTGCGCGTAACCTTGCCATCAAAGCGTCTTTGAGCGAACGATTTGCAATGATGTTTTTTACATGAGTTGATATGTCGAAACTTTGCGTGTTCATCTTCAGAATTTCCCCACAAGGTTTGCCTTAGGATGCTGAATTCATAATACCCTCTAGTTGTTTGTACGTTTCTTCAATTAAGGATTTCGGAAACACTGGTTTAAGCATGACAGTTTTTTCTATTACTTTTTTTTCATCAGACACGCCAGCGACATATTTAACGAAATGCAGTGTGCTAATAATCTCAAGTTGGTTAGGACTGAAATCGCCAAATTCACCCAAGCATTTATCTATTTGTTCTGAATACTTAGTTAAGACGTTTTCGTCAATAGCCACAGCTTCAGTTCCAGGGATTATATGATAGCCATAACCTGACGGATCTACTTCAATCTTCACATTCTCGTTCGACTGCATGACGATCAAATCGTCGTTCAGTTCGTCAGAGTAAGGCCCATAATAATGCATTTTGTAAACGTACCCGAGGGGAACTTTACAAATAAATTGCAGGAAGTATATTAATTTCTGAATTTTAATCTTTCCCACGTCTTTCAGATTATCCACAAGGTAGCGAATAATCGCAAAACGATGCTCCTGCGCCATTTTTGACCTCCTCATAAATTACTTACACATGAAACTTTTGCTGAATTCCTCTATTTTTTCACATAGAGCTTTGTTCTCCTTTATATCTGCGTAAACACGATGCAGGTCAATTGGTTTTAAACCATGCAGAGCGGCAGATTCCCTCGCTAACGATGCAGGAGGCCAGATATTCTTCCTCATGACAGGCAAGCTCTCCTGTCTAAACATCTCGGGATGTCCCGCAGCACGGTCTATGAAGAATCGCACGCCTTTGAATTCCTTCTCACATGCTTCTATAAGGTTTCCTATCTTTTTAGTTTCTAATGGATCGGGGTGAGGTAAAGTCTCGTATATCACCTCATAGTGATGCCTATTAATAATACGCCATGCTGAATTTCTCTGACTCTCGTTTGCCTGCTCTTTGGCCTTTGTCAAAATGAGATTATCATCCCATTTCAGATAATCAGCGATTTGGCTCGGCAATGGATACATTCTCTTCCTATATTCTTTTTCCAGGCAATCACCTATAAAATCAGCCAAGATAATGTCATAGGCACGCCTTATCTTATGGAAATATACTTGCGTAAACATAAAATAGCGGGCGAGAATAAGCGCCTCTATTGTATGCAGGCCATCAGCATCAATTGCTAATTGATAACTTCCGGTGGAATATCCCTTGTCCAAAGTCAAAGTATCAATCAGGCGCTTTAAGTCGTATTTACCGTATTCAACGCCACAATATATAGAGTCTCTCAAAAGATAATCCATTTTATCAACGTCGAAATGGCTACTAATAAGCTCTTTTACGAACGGAAACTGATAAATACCTTGCTTATTTAGAACATCTATTACATCCTGGGAGCTTACTCCCGTTCTATCATTGAATCTATTGATTATTGAGAGAATACCAGAATGTTGAATTATCGGTACAGTATAATCCTCATGTTTTATTTTGCCTTCAAACAGTTTGTCTTCACCAGGGTGTGAAAACGGAGCATGACCAATATCATGAAGCAGCCCTGCCAATCTTGCTGTATAGTACAGGACTTCTCTTAACGACTTGGCTTCTTTTTCTCCCCCTTTTAGAGTTTTAGTTAAGTCTCCTCTGTTCCTTTCAAAGATCTTAACTACAGCCTCGCCAGCCAAATGCATCACACCGAGAGAGTGCCCGAAACGAGAATGCTCAGCGCCATGATATACATAGCTTTCCAGACCAAGTTGGTGAATACGTCTAAGACGCTGAAACTCTGCCGTTGCAATAATTTCCTTCTCATGTTCGTATACAGTAATAAATCCATGAACCGGGTCCCTAAATTCGGATTTCTTAAGTTCCTCAACCATTTATAGAAGTTCCCTTTTATTTGGAAATCGGTTGTCTCAGTGTTTACAAATCTCGTACAAGTATAACAGTAGAACAAGTGTACTATAACAAAAATCAAATGTCAATAGTTCCCCAACACATTTTTCTCAGCTTTGCCAGAATTTGTCATATAAAAAGTTCATAATTAACGGAATGTTATTTTCAAAAAGTTGACGCAGCCAAACCCTAGAGTCTTTAGAATAACAAACACCCTAACATCCGTCATAACCTTTAGAGAAGAATCTTCCCACCCATAATAATACACAACCCGCGACATTTTCCCCTTGACAAATAGAACATTAAGCCAGGGACAAGTGGCGCAGGAATGACATATAAACAGGGGCGACTCGGCGAGTCGCCCCTACATTAATCAGACTAACCTTGCTCGCATTACAGCGGGATCAGGGAATGCTTCCGCCACGGCCTCGCTGGCCCTGGCCCCAGCTTCTCCCAGTGTTCCATCTTCTGGGATAGCCTCTCCAGGGTGTTTATCAGTACCGGCCGCGTCGTCCTGGGGTCTATGATGTCGTCGGCGCCTTGAATCCCTGCCAGATGGTAAGCTGTGGCATACTTCTCGTGTATCTGTTCCATCAACTGACGCCGCAGTTCCTCAGGATGCTCGGCAGCCGCCAGTTCGCCTCTGTATAGCGCGTCGGCTGCTCTCTCGTAGCCCTCTATCCTGACGTCGGCGGTGGGCCAGGCATATACTGCATCGACGCCCATTCGCTCGGTGCCCATGACCATGCGCGCTGCGCCCCAGCACCTTCTTATGTACACGGTGATCCTGGGCGTAGTGGCCTCGCAGATGGCGAACACCGGCTTGGCAGAGTTCCTCTCCAGTCCGTCCCTGTGCTGCTCCTGCTCCAGGCTGGGCAAGAACCCCGGGCTGTCCACCAGGGAGATTATCGGTATGTTGAAGCAGTCGCAGAACCTGATGAACCGCGCCTGCTTGTCTCCGGTATAAACATCGAGGCAGCCATCGCCGGCAGCCGGGTTATTGGCTACAATCCCCACCGTCTTTCCCGCCAGGCGGCCGAAGCCGATTATCATGCTGGGGGCATAGAGGGCCTGCAGCTCGAAGAAGTCTCCCTTGTCCACGATGGATGCAATCACCTTGTGCATGTCGTAGGGCTGGCTCACATCAGCAGGGACTAAGTCCAGCAGGTGCTCGTCCGTACGGTTGGGGTCGTCGCCCGTGTTGACTACCGGGGGCTTGTCCCTCCAGTTGGAGGGCAGGAAGCTGAGCAGCCTTTTGCTGGCGTCTATGGCTTCCTCATCGCTGTCCACCAGCAGGTCGTTGGAGCCGGTGACCGTGGAGTGCAGTAGCGCCCCGCCAATCTCTTCCTCGGTCACATCCCTGAACGTAACTGCCTTCAAAATGGGGGGCGAGGCCACCGACATGAAGGCTATGTGATTGCGCATGATGACGAAGTCAGCCATTATCGGAGAATAAGCCGAGCCTGCATAGCAGGGACCCAGCATCAGGCTGATGTGAGGCACCACGCCGGACATCAGCGGAGGATAGTACATGAACCCGCCGCCGCCCCCGACCGGGCTGCCGCGTACAGGCACCTTGAAGCCGTTTCTGCCGAACAGGTCGTGGATTCTGATAGCGCCCGAGTCAATCATCCCCACCATGGGGATGCCTTCCTCCATCGCCTGCTCCATGGCCCGGGCCACCTTGCTGTTTTGAATCATGGACTGCGTGCCTGCCAGCACGGTGAAGTCGTGGGCATAAGAGTAAACGGTGCGCCCGTTGACCTTGCCATAGCCCGCAATCACGGCATCCCTAGGAAGCTCCCGGTCATCTACATCGAAGCCGGTCTTCATCGCCTGCGCCCACAGGCCTATCTCATGGAACGTCCCGGGGTCGAAAAGCCGTTGAATTCTCTCCCAGGCCGTCAGCTTGCCCCTGCCGTGCTGTTTATCGATCGCGGTCTTATCTCCACCGGGCAGCCAATGTTTCCTTTGCTCCTCAACCTTTTGCAGCTTTGCCTTCGCGTCAGCCATCGCATCCCTCCTAAACTAATCAAAGAAATTGCGATTTACAATCTGATGTTTTCGTGTTTGCGTAGAGGCCTTCCCTCATCCCTGCTGGCAAATGTCTTGAGTGTCTGTATCAGGAAGGGCCTGGTGTCCCTGGGGTCGATGAAGCCCTGTCCCCATTCACGCTCCAGGGCCCGCAGCTTATGCCTCATCTCGATAGTCCGCTGCTCCAGCTTCTGCGCTCTCGCGGCTTCATCCTCGATGGCAGCGAGCTCCCTTCTGTAAATAATGGATACCGCCCCCTCCGCCCCCATCAGCCCGCGCTCCACAGAGGGCCAGGCCACATCGACGTCGCCGCCCAGCGTCGTGCCCGGCATGGCCAACTGACCACCACCATAAAGCTTTCTTATGGCGATAGTTATCTGAGGCACGGTGCACTCAACATTGGAGAATACCAGCTTGCAGCCATGTCTGATAAGTCCCCTGGTCTCCTCATCGATAGCGGGCAAGAAGGCCGGGGTATCGGCCAGCCAGACCACGGCTATGTTGAAAGCATCGCAGAACCTGGCGAACCGTGCCATCTTGTCCGCTGCGTCCAGGGTCAGCGCGCCGCCCATAGACTGGGGATTATTAGCTATGAAACCTACCGTCTGTCCGGCCAACCTGCCGAAGCCGGTTATCAGGTTGTTCGCCCACTGCCGTTTCAACTCGAGGAACTCGCCCTTATCCACTACCAGAGAGATCAGCTTGGTCATACTGTACGGCTTATTGGTATCAAGGGGAGCCACCGCCAGAAGCTCCTCTTCCCTGCGATTGGGGTCATCGCCCGTATCCACCACAGGCGGCTTCTCTTTATTATTCGAGGGCAGGTAACTCAGCAATTTGCGGCAGTTCTCTATGCATTCATTTTCATCCTTGGCCAGGAAATCGCAGCAGCCGGTCTTGCGGAAGTGCCCCGATGGGTCACCAGTTTCCTCAGAGGTCTTGCCCTGCGGTGGAGGAGCTACATGCATATAGCTCGTCTTCCTGACCATGAAGACGAAATCCGCCATAGACGCAGAGATAGCCATCTCGCCCACGCAAGGCCCCATTATCAGTGAGATTTGGGGAATCACACCCGAAGCCATAGTCTGGAAATAGACCAGAGATTCGGGAGAGTAGAAGCGATAAAATTGAATGGCATCTTCGATTCTAGCGCCCTCGGAATCGATAATGCCGACAATCGGAATGCGGGCGTGAATGGCCTTCTCCATAGCGCCTGAAATCTTGCGGGCATGGATGTTGGCCAGTGTCCCGCCGAAAACAGTGGCGTCCTGCGCCCAGACATAGATAGGGCGTCCGTTTACTACACCGTAACCCACGGCAACGCCGTCTGCGGGGCCTTCCGTCTTATCGATATCGAACGCCGTAGCCATAGGCGTGCCGAAAAGGTCAAGCTCCTGAAAGGTGCCGGGGTCGAGAAGCTTCTCGATCCTCTCCCGCGCCGTAAGCTTGCCTTTCTTGTGCTGCTTCTCAACCTCAGCGGGGCCACCACCCTGCCTCAGCTTGCCCCTCAACTCATCAATCTCGGAAATCTTCTGTTTCATCATATCCAAATCGCTCATAAGACCTCCCTTAAGGACCGATTATCCGATGCGCTAAATTTTAGACCTTATCGAAATCATCGTCAACAACGCGTGCGAGCTTGACAAAAATCTGGCGACTGGTTACGATTCCTTCACCTGACTCAACAATAATTCACACGGTTCTACACATATTTCGCTATTTACGCTCCGCTCCGGATACGGAGTGGACTGAGTTTACGAGCTGGGGCATCAGGCGCCGATAAGGGGATTTCCGCCCGGCTCGTGTCGCTTCGCTCAAAGGGAACAGGTCTAACTTCTTTCTTTCTGCTCTCGGATTATTTTGGCATCACAGGGAGCGGCAAATGAAGATAACGGACGTCAATCAGCGCAGAGAACACAAGAGGGATTGGAAAGAGGACTACAAAAGAAAAACGGTCTTGGCCGATGAGGCAGCCAAGGCTGTAAAGCCAGGTGACAGGGTTGTTCTACCCTTTGCGCATCCCACAGCGGTACCTCTAGCCCTTGGAGCACGCAAAAACGAACTTAAGAATGTGTATCTGGAGATAAACGCCCCCTGGCTCGACCCCTGCTGGCTGCAACCGGGCTGCGAGGAGAATTTCTTCGTCGGGGCCATCCACTTCCTGGGGCCGGTAGGGCGACCTTCTCATGACGCCAAGATTTGCTCCTTCATCCCCTGTCTGATGTCTTTGCGGGCCAAGTTAGCCGATGAGGAGAGGCTGCATGGACGCAGGGATATCGACGTTTTCATGACCAACGTCTCGCCTCCGGATAAACACGGCTTCTGCAGCTTCGGTCCGCATATGTGGAATAAGAAGAGCTACGCCAGGCGAGCCGGGGTGGTTATCGCCGAGGTAGACGAGAATATGGTCTATCCCTACCGGGGCGACAATTTCATTCACGTTTCCGATGTTGACTACTTCGTGGAGGCGCCTACCGCCCGCTTCACCGATGCCCAGCTCAGAAAACTCGCCACAGAATCGGTTGCAGATAAGAAAACGAGGCAGGCCTGGATAAAGGCCCTGCTAATGGGCAACAAGCACGAGCCGGAGTACATCGGGCGCGCAGCCAACATGATAGCGCCGTTGATGAATCTGATGTCGCCGGATTTTTTCACTGGGCTCGTAGGGCTGGAAGAACCTTATCCCGAGGCCAAGGCTATAGCGGGGTATGTAAGCGAGATAATCAAAAACGGCGATACTATCGAGATCGGCGCAGGCAGGCCCAGCACATGGCTGCCCCGGGTGGGACTCTTCGATAAATTCGAAGACCTGGGAATTCACTCCGAGATGTCGGCCTGGGGGCAACACGAGTTAATCAAGGCCGGGGTGTTCAACGGGAAAAAGAAGACGCTTCATCCGGGAAAAGCAATCTTCACTGCGCTGGACGGAGCCGGGTGGGAAGGGTATCAGTGGATGAGCGATAACCCGCTTGTCGAGATGTACGACGCCGAATATGTCCACCACCCCACCGTCATAGCTCAAAACGAGAACATGGTATCTATTAACAGCGTCCTCCAGGTTGACCTCACCGGCCAGATAACGTGCGAGACCCAGTTCGGGCCCCGGATGATAAATGGGCCGGGCGGCCAGCTAGACTTCCATCTGGGAGCTTTCATGGCTAAAGGAGGGCGTGCGATCAGCGTGATGCGCACTCTGGCCTTTGGAGGGAGTTCTACCATTGTCCCCCAGATGCCCGAGGGTTCGTTGGTGACCATACCGCGTCAATTCGCTGATTACGTTGTCACCGAATACGGCATAGCCAGCCTGGCCGGTAAGAGCCATCGGGAGAGGGCGGAGGAACTCATCGCCATCGCGCATCCCGATTTTCGGGCGGAGCTGAAAAAGGAAGCTCGCAAGTTGTTCTGGCCGTAGCGGTTGACAAGGCCTTAAGCATAGTGATAACTTGGAGTCGTCTAAGATACTATGGCAGACGGAAATCCATGGCGCGGGAACTAATCAGGAGGATGCCATCTAGAAAAGGTTAGGTGATTTTTGGCCAGGGTAGCTCAGCGAGGGCTGGTCAGAGCCCGAGAGTTGTATGAACATCGGGAGGCAAGAGCACAAGAGCTAGCAAGAAAAGGCAAAAAGGTAATAGGGTATTTCTGTTCCTATGTCCCGGTGGAGGTTTTCACAGCCCTCGACGTGGTGCCCTACCGCATCCAGGGCAAGGTGGGAAAGCCAGTCGAGCAAGCAGGGCAATACCTCGAGTCTATCGTATGTCCCTACGTACGCAGTTGTTTTGACCTCGCCCTGAGCGGCGATTTCAATTTTCTATCCGGAGCGGTTATCCCCCACACCTGCGATGCCATGCACCGCCTCTATGATATCTGGAAGTACCATCTCAAGCCGCCCTACAGCTATTCGCTGTACGTCCCACATATGACCCACCAGGCTTCTTACGAATTCTTCCAAAAGGAGATAGAGAATCTTAAGACAGGCCTGGAGCAGTTCGTGGGGCATTCGGCATCCGAGCAAGACCTGGTTAAAGCTATCAGCCTCCATAACCGCAGCCGAGGCCTTCTCAGACAGCTTTATGAGATGAGGAAAGCAGAGCCGCCGCTCGTCAGCGGCACCGAGGTTATGTGGATGCTGGTCGCGGGGATGACCATCCCTATCCAGGAATTCAACGAACTCCTGGAAGAAGTGGTAGCTGAAGTGCGCAGCCGGAAGCCAAGCCCTGAGAGTAAGCCAAGACTCCTCATATCAGGCAGCGAGGTAGACGATGATTCATTGATACGACTGGTGGAGGAATCCGGAGCCAGTGTAGTGATGGATGACCTATGCACAGGCACCCGCTTCTTCTGGCAAGATGTCGACGCTTCTAAAGGCGCAATCCACGGGCTCGCCGAACGTTACCTGGGAATCACCTGCCCGCGCACCTACCGTCCCGGCAAGGCGGCTCAACGCTTCAGCTATCTGGGTGACTTCATCCGCGACTGGAAAGTACAAGGAGTTATTCTCTACACCATCCGTTTCTGCGACACTTATCAATTGGATGCGCCTGAGATGAAGGATTATATACAGAGCTTAGGTCTGCCAGTGCTCTTCCTTGAGGACACCTACATCACGTCTCCTTTGGGGCAGTGGAAGACCAGGGTCGAGGCCTTCCTGGAAACAATCGAGGCACGTAAGGAGTAAAGTCATGGCAGAAGAGACAAAAACCGAGCCCAAGCAGAAGACAAGCTCTGCCAAATCCACGGAGTCGGCAGGTAAAATACGCCAAATAGTTAAACGCATGTATAAAAAGGCACAGCAGGCTAAGGAGGAGAACCGTAAGGTTGCTTACTGTATGGTCATGTGCAACTACGAGGAAATCCTTGAAGCCATGGACGTGGTGCAGGTCTATACCGAGAACTACGCCGGCCTCTGCGCTGTTAAAAGAGAGGCCGAGCAATATATGAAGAAGGCTCAGGCTGAGGGATATTCCGATGTCCTCTGTGGCTACGCTCAGGTAGGCATAGGCTTCGATGCATGGCGGCACGAACTGGGAGCCATGCCGCCGGATGCCCCCGACGGCGGCATGCCGGAACCGGATGTGCTCCTCGGGTGCAGCATGGGCTGTGACCCGCGCTGGAAATGGTATCAAGCCCTGGGACGCTATAAGAACACTCCTATCTACAACATGGAAGTCCTTATGCCTCCCAGCGATGCCGATTTCGATGCGATCAGAGATTACTACGTTCGCTACATGGCCGAGGAACTCAGAGGGCTAATCGCATTCCTGGAAAAACAAACCGGCAAGAAGATGGACTATGACCGCCTGACGGCTATTGTAAAGCAGGTAGAGGAAACAAGACTGTGGTGGCGCAAGGCCTATGACCTGAGAAAGGCTATCCCCTGCCCGATGTCGACCCAGGACCATTTTGTAATATTCGTGCCCCACCATATGCTGCTCACCGACCCCATAACCCTGGACTTCTACAAAGGCCTTTACCAGGAGCTAAAAGAGAGAGTGGACAATAAGATAGGTGTTATCGATGAGGAGAAGTATCGCCTGCTCTGGGGTGTGGGGATACCGCCCTGGCACAGCATGTATATACTCGACTATTTCCAGGAGTTTGGTGCAGTCTTCGCCGCCGAGACAGCCTACATGATACCAGAGCCCTTCGAAATGCCACCCGATATCGCCGATCCTGTGGAGCTAATCGCATTGCGTGCCTTTGAACGGAATAGCGCTATGCAGCGGCGGGGCAAGGAGGCCGGCGGCATTCCACCCCTGGCCCAGGCGCATCTGGAACGGATAAGGGATTTCTCTATCGACGGCGTTGTCATGCATATAACACGCTCCTGCAGGGCATCTACGATGGGCCAGATTCTCACCAGGCAAGTCATTCGCGATTATTATCCTCAGATGCCAGTGATGTTCATGGAAAGCGACATCGTTGACGTCGAAACCTACTCTGAAGCTGAGACCAAGAACCAGATAGACACCTTCATGGAGATGGTAGAAGCTTACAAGAAATCACATTCTTAGTAGTAGAGGAGATGCAGATGCCCAAGAAGCCACTTCAAGGTATCAGGGTACTGGACTGGACAGCCTGGCAGGCGGGGCCCGTAGCAACTGCGCTGATGGCAGACATGGGCGCTGAGGTAATCAAAATAGAGCCACCGGAGGGCGAGCCCGGCCGGGGTATGCTCAAGATGTACGGCGCAGATTTACCTCTAAACTTCTATTACCAAAACCAGAATCGAGGCAAGAAAGGCATTGTGCTGAACCTGGCGACGAAGAAGGGCAAAGAAGTCCTTTATGAGCTGGTAAAGAAATCTGATGTCTTCGTAACCAACTTCCGCGAAAGTGTTGCCAAGAGATTAAAGGTGGACTATAGCACCTTAAAGAAGCACAACCCCAAACTCATCTACTGTTTGGGTTCAGGCCTGGGACCCAAGGGGCCCGAGGCAGATAGAATGTTTGCCGATTTCGCCGGCCAGGCAAGGGGCGGCTTGCTGAGCATAACTCAATCGGAAGACGATGTGCCGACATTTATAGGGGCTGGTTTTGCCGACGAGGTCGGTGGGTTATTAGCAGCCTACGGAGTAATACTTGCCCTTCTAGTCCGAGAGCGCTACGGCATTGGGCAGAGAGTGGATGCTTCTCTGCTGGGCGGACAGATTGAGATGGGACGCCTGCAATTTCAGATGTACTTTATGATGGGCATCCTCCCCCCCACTTCAGTGATGAAAGCAATTAGAAACCCACTTTATTATGTCTACCAGGACTGCGATGGCAAGTGGTTCGTTCTCGCCGCACTTCAGGCAGACCGGTTCTGGTCTGATTTCTGCAAGGTATTCTGTATTGAAGAGCTAGAGAAAGACCCAAAATTCTGCAACCAGGTTATCAGAGGACAGAATTTCGATGAGCTAAAGCCCAAACTTTTCCAGATCACACGCAGCAAACCGAGGAGCTACTGGCTGGAGAGGCTCGAGAAGGCCGGCATCCCCGCAGCACCGGTTAACGATTATGCCGATGTAGCTGCAGACCCCCAGGTGATAGCCAACGAATATGTTGTGGAAATAGATGACCCTATCCACGGAAAGGTCAAGGTGCCGGGCATTCCGGTGAAGTTGAGCAAGACACCGGGAAAGGTAGATAAACTTGCCCCAGAGCTTGGACAACACACAGAAGAGGTGTTGATGGAAGTTCTAGGCTATACCTGGGACGACCTGGCTAAATTGAGAGATGCAGGAGTTTATTAATGACAAAGAGGATTCTTGCCGAGGGTAATGAGGCTGTAGGTTGGGGGGCGTTGAGCGCCGGATGTAAATGCTTTTTCGGCTATCCCATAACGCCACAAAACGAAATCATGGAGTTACTTGCACGGGAACTGCCCGAAAGGGGCGGGGTTTTCATCCAGTCACAATGCGAGACTGGCTCGATAAACATGCTCTACGGGGCCGCTACCGCCGGTGTCAGGGCCATGACCTCAACCGCTAGCCCAGGCTGGGCGCTGATGCAGGAGGGCATGTCCGATATGGCCTCCGCTAACCTTCCTGGCGTAGTGGTGGTAGTGCAGAGAATCGGGCCCGGCGTTCAAAGGGTAGAACACGCCCAGATGGACTACAACAGCGTCACCAAAGGTGGGGTCGGTGGCTATAAAAACATCGTTCTAGCTCCAGCCTCTGTCCAGGAGACCCACGACCTGATGCAGCTTGCATTCCACCTGGCCGACAAGTACCGCCACCCGGTGGTGGTGCTAACCGAAGGAATCCTGGGTCATGTGATAGAGCCTCTGGAGATTAGAACTATAGACTTCGGCCCGCTTCCAGAAAAGGACTGGGCAGTGGCAGGTCGCGGCACCCACAAAGACGGAAAATATCGCGAGATCGGTCCCAGCTATCATCCACTGTACGACGGGACTTATCTGAATTACCTAAACGCACTCAGAGAAAAATATCGGGCGATGGAGTCTGAGCTGAGATATGAAGAATACAAGACGCGGGGTGCGAAGGTCATCCTTGTAGCTTATGGATATTGTGCCCGGGTCGCGAAGGAAGCGGTTGATATGGCCCGGGCTGAGGGACTCAAGGCAGGACTTCTGCGTCCCATAACGCTCTGGCCATTCCCATATCAGCCGCTCCGTGTTAAAGCAGGCAAGGGGCGTAAATTCATCGCGGTGGAGGACAGCCTGGGGCAGATGGTCGATGATGTCAGGATGGCGGTCGAAGGTAAGTCTGAGGTTTGTTTGGCAGACGTAACCTTTCGTCATATGCCTTCCGAGGAGGGAATGATCCTTCCAGGCAGGTTATTGCAGGAGATAAGGAGACTGCTGTGAGCAAGGAGACAAAGAAGATAGCCAAGGAAGTAGTTGTGGAAAAACCGCTGCTGTTGCGGGGCGAGGCGTGGATGGACATTATATGGGATCTCTTCTGCCCGGGTTGCCAGATACCTCTTGTGGGTCGCCTCGTCGCTGAGTCCCTCGAGGAATTAGGCGTCAAGGATAAAGCCATTATGGTAGGCTGTGTTGGCTGCACAGGAATTTTGATAGCCAGCCTGACCATGGACAGAGTGAGCCCTGCACACGGCCGGGGTCCCGATATAGCCACCGCACTTAAACGTATTCATCCGAAGACTGTTGTTTTCACCGTGCAGGGTGACGGAGATTGTATCGCCATCGGAGCCGGCCCTTTAATCGGAGCCTTAACACGCGCTGAGAAGATTACCGTAATCATGGTAAACAACACCAACTATGGCACCACGGGTGGCCAGCTAGCGCCTACTACGCTCACAGGGCAAGTAACCAGCACTACCCCGAAGGGAAGAAGCCCCAGCGCGGAGGGATATCCCATGCATACCGCCGAGATGGTAGCTACATTCAGAGGGACTGCCTACAGTGCCCGGGGCTCAATGCACACACCAGCTGATTACCAGCGAACAAAAAAATATGTCAGAACTGCCTTCCAGAGGCAGATAGAGGGGGTAGGGTTCAGCTTTGTTGAAATCATCACAGCCTGTCCCGTCAACTGGCATATGACTCCAGGGCAGGCTCTAGACTGGATAGGGGAAAAGGTAGTCCCTGAATTCCCTCTGGGCGAGTTCAAAAACGTTACTCATATCGAATAGACACAAAGGTGGGAGAAAAGGATGAAACAGACCAAAAATTCGAGGGGCGAGTTGATTATAGCCGGACTGGGCGGCATGGGTGTTCTCTCGGCCGGGCAGGTTTTATTGGAGGCAGCCTTCCAGCAGTTCAAGTATGTATCCTATACTCCCACCTACGGTTTTGCCAAGCGCGGCGGGCTTTGCCAGTGCACTGTCATCTTCTCCGATAAAGAGATCACCTCTCCACTGGTAGAGCAGGCACAGGTAGTGATGTTCCTCGATAGCTCCCAGTATGCGACTTTTGAGCCCAGGGTACGACCCGGGGGGATTATCATTGCAGAGAAGGCCAGCATGTATGCTGAGAGGGAAAGGAAAGACTACAAGCTTTATGAACTACCTGGGCTTGAGATCGCTGTCAGCATGGGCTCGAGCCAGGTTAATAATTTCATCATGCTGGGGGCTTACGATGCAATTACAGGGGCGATCTCTCCGGCATTTATCGAGGCAGACCTCGAGCGGAGATATGGAAAAGACAAGAAGGTTTATGAGCGCAATTTGAACGCCTTCAAGCGTGGCCTCGAACTGGGGCGGAGCGCTAAATGCACGTAAGGTAAAGTCGAAATGATAGGTGCCGAGGTTGTTTGCAGCATTCTGAAGAGAGAGGGTGTGAAGTATGTCTTCGGCGTCCCCGGTAACAGCGAAGTGCCTCTCCTGGACGCCCTGGCTCAGACCAAAGGAATACGGTATATCAGCGCAATCCACGAGTCAGTTTCCATAGGCATGGCGGACGGCTATGCCCGCGCCTCGGGAAATGTAGGGGTGGTGCTGGTGCATACGACTCCAGGAACTGCAAATATTCTAGGGAACTTGAGCAATGCCTACGATGCCGGCACACCCCTTGTCATCATCGCAGGGCAGCAAGACTCGCGCCTCCAGTGGTGCGACTCTCTGTTAGATACCGACATTCTGCCCATGGTGAGCCAGCATACTAAAGAACGCTGGCGGGTGAACCGCGCCGACGACATAGCCATAGCGTTGAACCGAGCGTTTAAAGAAGCCTCGACTCCACCAACAGGGCCGGTATTTCTGGTGATTCCACGGGACTTGCAGGCTCAGACCCTGACAAGTGAATACGTTCCGCCTCCACGCCGACAGGTGCCGATGTCTGTCAGGCCAGACCGAGCATATTTAAAAAAAGCTGCTCAGCTCCTAGTCACTGCAAAGCAACCTGCCATCCTAGCTGGTTCCCAGGTGCCCAGCGACGATGCTCTCGCCGAGCTTACCGAACTGGCAGAGATGCTCGGCGCTCCGGTATTCACTACAGGTCTGGTCCCCACGTTTATTTTCCCCACGAATCACCCGCTCTATTACGGCAGGGTGCCGCCGATAGGATTCGGCTTGCCCGGGCTGGAGAGCCCTGCCGATGTGCTCGTGGCAATAGGAAGCAGGCTATTCAAGCAGCTATTTCATATCGAGGGGCCTATTATTCCGCCTACCACTAAACTTATTCACATAGACCACGACCCGAGAACGTTGTCCAGAGAATGTCCGGCAGAGGTAGCACTGGTAGGCAGTCCCAAGGCTGTCCTTGCTGAGCTGGTTACAGAGGTAAAGCGGCTTATGTCGCCCCGGCAGCGCCGGAAGAGCCAGCAAAGATTCAAAAAGCTACAGAGGGGACACGAACAAGCCAGGGCGGCCTGTGAAGCTGACTTCGAGAAAGAATGTAATGACGTGCCCATGCGGCCATCGCGTGCTATCAAGGAGATCGCCAACGCTCTACCGGCAGACAGCGTAGTAGTAGATGAGGCGGTGATGCTTACCAGCTACGTGGCCAGCATTATGGAGTTCACTAAACCGGGGAGCTACTTCTGCTCCATCACATGCCTGGGATGGGGTTTGCCCGCTGCACTCGGGGTAGGACTGGCGAGTTCCCGAAAGCCCGTTGTGGCGCTAGTAGGAGACGGCTCGGCCCTTTTCGGCATCCAGGCTCTATGGTCGGCAGCTAAATACGAAATACCGGTAATCATGATAGTGCTCAACAACCGCGGCTACGCCGCCGTTAAGTGGGGCCTAGCCTCATATCCGGACAGAAAATCAGGAGAAGGGGCCGACCTGGGCTACGACCTGGGCAATGTCGATTTCCCCAAGCTGGCTCAATCTTTCGGTGTCAGCGGTCAAAGAATCGAGAAGCCGGAGGAGATTGTGCCTGCATTGAAAAGGGCTATCAAAACCAGAAAGCCCGCACTTATCGACCTGATTGTAGACCCGGGGGATGTCGGCTATGGCATGCCCCGATTATCGTGAGTAATATTTACGTCGTGTTTAAACCAAGAACTCAGTAGACAAATGGAAGGGGGAGAGATGGGCTTTAAGGCAGTTGACATCCTAGGAATCTCCATGCTGCAGGACTATGCGAAGATGTTCAAGGATGCAGCGCTCGACATTGAGCTCATAGCAAACCCATGCCCTCTGGGAGCCACCGAGGCCGAAATCATCGCCGCAGCGAAGGGCGCTGACGCCGTAATCACGCAGGCTTCCTACCAGTGCATTACTAGAAAAGTTCTAAACAACTTGAAGAAATGTAAGTTAATTACGAGCATTGGCATTGGTTACGAGAATATAGATGTGGATGCAGCCACTGAGCTAGGAATCATGGCTGCCAACGTACCAGATGCCAACATAGAAGATGTGTCGGACCATACCATGGGGCTTATACTGGGCTGCACCAGGCGGATTGTGCAGTTGAATAACGTCGTTAAAAAGGGAGGCTGGACATCGGTAGCCTCTCCCCAAATAATCGGAGATGTATGGCCACATTTATCGAGGCTGAGGGGGCAAACTCTGGGCCTTATTGCTTTCGGCAAAATCCCGCGAGCTTTGGCACCTAAAGCAAAGGCATTCGGGCTGAAGATCATGGTCTACGACCCCTACCTGCCACCAGACATAATTCGCAGGTTTGAAGTAGAACAGGTAGACCTGGACCGGTTACTTGCGGATTCGGATATCGTTTCCATACATACGCCGCTGACCCTTGAGACGAAACATATCCTGGGACTCAAAGAATTGAAGAAGATGAAACCCACCGCCTGCCTCATCAATACCGCTCGCGGCGGCGTAGTCGACCATAAGGCGCTGTACACGGCCTTGACCAAGGGATATATTGCTGCGGCAGCCTTCGATGTCACCGAACCCGAACCAATTAATCCAGATAACCCCTTGCTGAAACTCGATAACTTCATAGTAACGGCCCACTCCGCTGGCCTATCGCCACAGGCGCTCGCCGAAATGCAGCGCCGTCCGGGCGAAGAAATCATCAGGGTAGTCCAAGGTAAATGGCCTTTTGGGTTGGTCAACCCCGATGTCAAGACAAAGTACATTAAGAAATGGGGCAAGGCTCTCAAGTAATAGGGGGAAACATGGCTAAAGGTGAAATAGTAATCAACGAAGCTGTTTGTAAAGGGTGCGGCTACTGCGCCAAATTCTGCTCCCGTGGGGGCATCGTGATGTCCAAAGACAAGTTCACACCCAAGGGTTATCTTCTCCCCGTCTTCGCCAATCCCGACAAATGCAACGCCTGCGGTATCTGCGGCTGGATGTGCCCCCGCTTCGCCATTGAGGTCTACAAATACAAAGAGGAAACGGCGAAGAATTAGATTTCAGAGTTTCACCGCTAAGCGGGACAAGCTACCAAGGGGCACTACCAGTTTCCTGTAAAAGTTTGTTATATCGGTCCACAAGGTTGCTCGCATCAAAGATTTGCCATATGAACAAAGCGATGCTGGTGAATAGTAGAACACCGCCAAGCGGAGAGATTATTCCCAGACATAGAATACCAGAAGTGAGTAGTAGCAAGCCTCCAAGAAGAAGAAAAATGCCCCTAGTAAACCTTCCAAGGTATATGTGGCCCACCCCATAAAAGCCTATTAGGCCTAACAAGATTGCCAGAAGTAAGGCGACCAGTTTTTCTTTCGACTTTGCACTAGTAACCAAACCCACCTCCCTACCGAATCTGTTCGATGGCTCTAAACTAGATATCAATCTTGGATATTTCAATTCCACGTCTCAGACAAATCGTATCGACGCGAATTAGTTATGCTTTGTACGATATTCTACCACGCATTGCACACTTGGGCAAGACGATGCGTTTTTTATGTAATGGCGAGTTTCTCAATACACTTCTTGTAACCTTGCATCCCAAACATGGGTGATGTTTGGGAATATGATGTCCAAGATGAGTTCCTTTTTACATACAATACGTTACAATACCAACTCAAAAAAGTATTTGTAAAGTAAAAATGAATTTGCTATCATTATACGATATGAACGAGTCGTATGGCATTAGGCCATACGAGAAGGGCGCGAGAGGAAAGCTAAGCGGGGCTACCAAAGCCCTCTTAAATTGTAAAGCACTATGAGTACCAGCACAAAAGGCCATCACGTGAAGCTATGGAGAATTCCCTTCGCCCATGCTGAGAAGGCCACCAAGCCGGCAAAGGTGATAATTGACAAGGATGGGTGCCCCCGCTTCGCCATTGAGGTCTATAAATACATCGATGCACCTTCCTGACATACTAAATCAGCCTCGATGAGAATGCTGGAATCCTATCTGCATGTCCCTTGATAGCCCAACGCATTTACGGAGGGTTAAACATGAGAAGTGTGGAGTTGACCGTCACAATCAAAGCGCCCCGAGACATGGTACTCAGGGAGATCTCCGAATATACCCATCCTCCGATACTCCACAAGCGCGTGATAAAGTCAGTCCAGGTGCTTGAGGATTCTAACAACGTCAGTGTCGCGCTGTGGCGACTCAAGGTACTCGGATTCACACGCCTGGCGAAGCAAAGGCAGACCATAATTCCGCCGGACCGCATGACCAACGAGACAATCGAGGGATTTGCCAAAGGCACCTTGGAGAGCACCTTCCTTTACGAGACGAGCGACGGCACCAAAATTGTGGACAGGGTGGACGTGCGAGTGCCCAATTGGGGCAAGTTACTTGAGATACCTGTGGTCTGGTACACGAAGCGCCTGACTCTGGGAATACTCCTAGACCATAAGAAAGCTATAGAAGCTAAGCTGAAAGTCACACAGTAGAGTTTGTCTTCCAGATGAATATGCGTCTGGAACATAAGTCGGTAGTTACATATGTATTGGAGGAGCGCGTGGCAAAAAAGGCTGGCGAGAGTAAAGCTTTAGAAGGAATAAAAGTCGTGGAGGTAGCCCAGTGGGTGGCAGCTCCCGGGGCCGGGGCTCTGCTCGCCGATTGGGGAGCGGATGTGGTGCATATCGAGCACCCGGTGACAGGCGACTCAATGCGGGGCTTGTCAAATGTGGGAGGGCTGGCTGTAGACTGGCTGTTTGAACTGGACAACCGTAACAAGAGAAGCATGACCCTGGATATAAGCAAGAAGGAAGGACAGCTTGTGCTTTACAAGCTGCTGAAGGGAGCCGATGTATTTATTACGAGCCTGCGCCCCAGCGAGCTCAAGCGCTACAACCTGGAATATGCCACACTCTCCAAGCTAAATCGTAGACTCGTCTATTGCAGCCTGACGGGGTATGGGAATAAGGGCCCCGATAAAGAAAGGCGCGGATATGATGTGAGTGCCTTCTGGGCCCGGTCCGGGTTCATGGCTTCCATCAGGGAGCCGGACATGACCCCGCTGTTCCCCAGAGGGGGCATGGGAGACCACACTGCTTCCATTGCCATGGCCTGCGGGATAAGTACCGCCCTTTTCGCCAGAGAGCGCACCGGCATTGGACAGGAAGTAGATATCAGCCTGTACAACACAGGCGTCTGGGTATTGAGCATCGACGTAAGCTGCGCGCTGACGACAGGCGAATTCGCCCCCATGCGCCCAAGGGCAGAGACGCCTGCCATGACCAATGTCTACCGTACCAAGGACGATAAATGGATATATTTCGTGCATCTGCAGCAGGACCCCTACTGGCCGGGGTTCTGCCGTGCTCTGGGGCTGGAACGCCTCGAAAAGGATGACAGGTTCAACTCAATGATGTCACGGATGATGAACAATGACGAACTTGTTGCCATGGTGGAGAAGTCCATAGCCGAACGGACGCTGGAGGAATGGAAACCGATACTTGACAAGCACGAGCTAATCTACGCGCCGGCGCAGGACCCCACAGATGTAGCCAAGGATGAACAGGCCTGGGCCAACGATTTCTTCGCTATCGTGGAACATCCCACCCTGGGCAAGATAAAACTTGTGGCTAACCCGATAAAACTGAGCAAGATGCCATCCTCTATAAAAACAACGGCGCCCCAGTCAGGGCAGCACACGGAGGAAGTCCTGCTGGAAAACGGCTACAGTTGGAGCGACATTGCACGTTTTAAAGAGCAGGGTCTAATCGCCTAGCTTTGTATATGACATTCCTGCGCAAGCAGGAATCCAGAATCCCCCCTTTTGGAAAGGGGGCAAGGGGGATTTCAAAGTCCTCTCTCCCCTGGAGGGAGAGATAATAGTGAGGGGGCAAAATGTAGGGGCACAAAATTTTGTGCCCCACGAACTTGATTGCTGTAACCTAAAAGGTTGCAATCGTAACCAAAATGGTTACACCTTCAACAAGCAACAACCATAGCACCATTCTGTTCAGCAAGGCGCGGCGAGCGCAACGTTACACGTTCGGTCAGCCTAGTGCATAATATGATAAACATAATATGATATAATATTAGGTTCTGGGCTTGATTTGGTGCTATATGGCTAAGATCGATTCTGCTTTCTACCGTGGACTCGCTGAAGAGTTGGTAAGTAAAGTCGGACGCCTAAGGTATTTCACTTCTCATTCATCCTCAATTGGGTTATGCCACGAAGAAATCTTCAAAAACACTATTCGACTCTCTTTGCCAAGCCGATTTGTTGTTAAAACGGGGTTTGTTTTTGCAGGGGAGAACGCTATTTCCAAACAAGTTGATGTGTTGTTGTTGTTATACGATTACGTCAGTAGCTAACTGTTAAGGGATAATGTCAGTCATGAGAGGACTGACATTGACACAGCAAGAGCAAGGGAGGCTACAGACATTGAACCTGGTATTGGAGGGAC
>Ga0315280_10000316_pt1 | contig 89638 bp, 87 predicted proteins | sample YL17G06_40_MG_FD_203697 | JGI IMG/M metagenome (GOLD analysis project Ga0315280, IMG submission 203697) | Sediment microbial communities from Yellowstone Lake, YNP, Wyoming, USA - YL17G06_40 | ecosystem: Environmental > Aquatic > Freshwater > Lake > Sediment | place: USA: Wyoming | collected...
GGCTCTCAGGATGGCTATATAATCTAACCCTTTGTGGTGGAAGAACCTCGCGTCCTCACCTGAGATAAAGGCTTGGACCAACTGATGGGGAACTTTCTCAAGAGAGACGACCTCCCTTTTTTCTATGAAAAACTCACCGATGACTTCTCCATCCTCTGAAAAAATTTTTGTAATCGTAGATGGCTTATAATTCTTTAAAGTTTCAATAGTTGGAAGATCATGAGTGAAATAAAAAAAAGATAGTATCCCAAATACCGTAAAAGTGGCAATAAGGGCCATTACGATTGTAATTGAAACTTTAACTACCCTTTCAAAACGATTTGACTTCATTGTTATAATTGTCCATTAGAAAGAATCGCATCATAAAATCCTTGACTTCTCATTTGTAAGGATATAATAATGATACAAATTTTTCAACAAAGGATGGACAATTTAAAAACCTTGTATTTTTTTTGGGGTCCGTATTATCAATGGTAAAGACAGTTAAAGAGATCATTTCAGTTCTCATTCCAGTCTTTAATGAGGAAGAGAATCTTTCACCTCTTTATGAAAAATTAACCTCTGTATTAAACCGTATAGGTAAAGATTATGAAGTAATATTTATTGACGATGGAAGTTACGATGATACCTTGAGCTTGTTAAGACCTATTTGTAAAAAGGATCCCCGCATAAAATTCATCTCCTTTTCTCGTAATTTCGGACAAACTTCTGCCCTGAGTGCTGGCATTGATCTTTCAAAAGGGAAAATTATCATCCCTATGGATGGTGATCTTCAGAATGATCCAGAAGATATCCCCGCGCTTCTACAGAAGATCGAAGAAGGATATGATGTTGTAAGTGGATGGCGAAAAGATCGTAAGGATCCATTCTTGAAACGTCGATTGCCATCCATCATTGCAAATAAAATTATCTCTTTTATCGGAGGCGTTAGTCTCCATGATTATGGATGTACACTGAAAGCCTATCGGAGGGATATTCTAAAAAACATTCGCCTTTATGGAGAGATGCACCGATTTATACCGATTTATGCCAAGGGGATTGGAGCTCGTGTGTCAGAGATTCCTGTGCACCATTTTCCGAGGAAGTTTGGATCATCGAAATACGGAGTGAACAGGGTTTTTAAAGTTATTTTGGATCTGATGGTGGTCAAGTTCCTTCTATCCTATTTCCAAAAACCTATCTACATTTTTGGAGGGATGGGTTTTTTGATGATATTAGGAGCTATCCTGTCAGGAGGGTTTGCCGTATATTTAAAACTCTTTAGAGGGGTCTCGTTCATTCTGACCCCCATGCCCATCCTGTCCGTCTTTCTCATGGTGTTGGGTCTTATTTCAATTCTGATGGGTTTCCAAGCCGAGGTTCTCATCCGGACTTATTATGAATCTCAACGAAAACCTACCTATCAAATCAAAGAAATGCTTTTGTGATGGCCCATGTGCGGTATAGTAGGGTTTCTTACCTTAAAAGCTTCTGATATTCCAGCCTATGAAATTCTAAGAAGAATGAGGGAAACCCTGGTCCATCGAGGACCAGATGATTTGGGAGAATATATTCGACCTTTAGATCAGGCTGGTCCTTTCCTGTTCTTTGGCCATCGTCGACTGAGCATCATTGATCTGGGGGGGGGACATCAACCTCTGTCAAACGAAGATGGAACAGTATGGGTGGTCTTTAATGGAGAGATTTACAATTTCAAGGACTTGAAAACCCAGTTGGAGGCAAGAAACCATCGATTCCAGACGCATTCCGATACCGAGGTCATTGCCCATGCTTATGAAGAATATAAGGAGGAATGTTTCAAGCACTTTAATGGAATGTTCGCTATCGGAATCTGGGATGAATTGAACCATCGATTGATTCTTGCAAGAGACCGCTTAGGAAAGAAACCACTTTATTATTGCCTCACGAATGAGACCTTTATTTTTGCTTCAGAGTTAAAGGCGATTTTGACTTATCCGAATTTCCAAAGAAAAATAGACCCGCTCTCTCTGATGAAATACCTCTTTTATGAATTCATCCCAAGTCCCCATACGATTTTTGATGAGGCGAGGAAACTTCCATCCGGTTCCTATCTCATCTGGCAAAAGAGAAAAATTGAAGTGAAAGAATATTGGTCTCCGTTTCATCTGGAAAGAATGGGGGAAAATATCTCCGAATCAGAAGCAGAGTTGAGGATGATGGAGCTTTTGAGGCGTTCTGTAAAAAGTCGACTTATCAGCGATGTTCCACTGGGTGTTTTTCTAAGTGGAGGCATCGATTCGAGTGCGATCACCGCCCTGGCTCAACAAGAGGTTCCAGGAAAGTTAAAGACGTTTTCAATCGGTTTCGAAGACCCCTCTTTTGACGAATCAAGATATGCCTCTCAGGTATCACAGTTTCTCGGGACAGAGCACTATGAGCAGCAGATGACCCCTGCTGATTTACTCCGTATCGTTCCGAACCTGCCTAATATTTTAGACGAGCCCATGGCGGATGCCTCGATTCTACCGACTTATCTTCTTTCTAAGTTCACCCGTGACCATGTAACCGTTGCCCTGGGCGGAGATGGAGGGGACGAACTCTTTGCAGGATATCCAACCTATTTAGCTCATAAGTTTGCTCGGCAATATGAGCGTTTTTTAGGGAATTTACATCCGGTCATTCAATTTTTTGGAAATTTACTGCCAGTCTCCGATAACAATATCAGTTTCGACTTCAAAGTAAAGAAATTTCTTTCAGGGATCCGTTACCCTGATAGCATCCGCAATTCCGTTTGGCTTGGTTCTTTTTCATTTCCTGATATCGAGAATGTGGTCTCTCCTGAAATCAAAATCCAGTTTAACCCGATCCGTTTGGTAGAGGAGATTTCCTCTCAGGAAAAGGGATTCCCCCTAAAAGATCGAGCATCGCTGCTTCAGTATCTGGATCTGAAACTTTATCTTCAGGAATCCATTCTGGTTAAGGTGGATCGAGCCAGTATGGCGTGTTCACTGGAGATAAGGGCTCCTTTTCTCGATTATGAATTGGTTGAATTTGTAATGGGACTTCCTTCAGAATTGAAGTTAAAGGGATTTACTTCAAAATATGTTTTGAAAAAGGCAATGGAAACTCTCCTTCCCAAGGAAGTGATCCAAAGGAAGAAGAAGGGTTTTGGGGTCCCGATCGCCAAATGGGTAAAAGGACCATTGAGAGAATTATTTGAAGAATTGCTTTCACCCGAGCGGATAAGACGAGAAGGATTCCTCAATCCCGGTTATGTGACAACTCTTCTTAAGGACCACTTGGTGAATAAAAAGGATAACAGAAAGCAACTCTGGACCCTGCTCGTATGGGAGCTTTGGGTAAATCATTATCACCCCACCGTTTAAAACCAAAGGACTGAGGGCTAAGCACTGAGGACTGAAAACAAAGGACCGAGTTATAAGAAATGAAAACTGAGTTCACAATCGAATACGTATCCCTAAATTGAGAAAAGAGTTCAAACATGTCTGGACAAAGAATAGAGAAGTTTGAGGATTTGAATGCTTGGCAGAAGGCCAGGGAACTCACCCAAGGTATTTATAAGGTCACAAAACACGGGGACTTTTTGAAGGATTTTGGATTACGGGACCAGATTCGTAGATCATCGGTTTCGATTATGTCAAACCTTGCGGAAGGATTCGAGCGTAGGGGACGCTCAGAATTTGACCAATTCCTGGTATACGCCAAAGGTTCCTGCGCCCAATTGAGATCACAACTCTATGTTGCCTTGGATGTTGAATACATCGATGTAGTCACGTTCCAGAACCTGATGATTTGGCAAGGGAAACAAGCCGACTGGGTGGCGGATTGCGGACCGCAGTCTACCGGCAAAAGTCGAAGATCGAATAACTCTATTTGCAGGTTCTGCAACTCAGTTTCCAATCCTTTGTTTTCAGTTCTTAGTCCTATGTTCTACGTCTTTAATCCTGATGATTCAGTCCTCAATCCTTAATCTTTGACTCAGTCCTCAGCACTCAGTCCTCAGTCCTTGTTTTTCGATTATTCAGTCGGCATATCAATTCCTTTTTCTTCTGGAGATCCGAGATCCAAAAGGAAAAGATAGATGGAAGCGTCTGTTGGAAATCTGTTGAAGTTGAGGAAACTTCCATCAAAATAGCCCTTCAAGACGCAAGGAGAGTGGCCTTTAATCTTTTTCGCCGCCTCCTTCGACGCGACAATCCAGAGTCGGCTTCCATCAGCGACATATTGATTGCAGCAGGTCCGGGAATGAAAGATAGTAAACATTCTATTTCGATAAGTAAACGATTTCTTAAATTCGATCTTTCCTTCTGGATCTTTCCAATAAGGAACCACGTAATGCCGACCTTCTGGATATGTCCCAAAATAATGTAGTATTCCAGGTATGTGACCTGCTGAACCGTCGAAAATCTTATCCCCTTCCCGGAGATGCCCTTTCAAATAGTTCACTAACCCTCTAAGGTCCTGCTTCTCGGAGTGGTAATAGAGAGGGAGAATCACGAGATTCGAAGCGATAAAAAGGATAACGAAGAGGATTTTGAATCGCAAGAATCTTTTCAATGTCTTAAATTTCTCTTCAATGGTATCGAGCGATAAAAAGATGGTAATTAAAAAGAGGGGGAAAAAATTAATAAAGTACCTGGAGGTGATGAAATGCGAAACATTCAACAATTTACAAAATAGATAGAGCCCAGCAATCGGACCAACGAAAACAGTTAAAAGGACACAGGCATTTTTCTTAAATTTAGAAAGGATGGGGAAAAGTATGAGTAGAACCACTGCAACAATGGTAAGGGGTGCATAAGGTACCCAATCATATAACACTGCGTAGACGATGGTCACAAAAGAACCAGGGTTTTCGGCGTGAAAAGGGTCCATCATGGGTTGGCCTTTGTAATAGAAAGCCACAAAAAGAATCCATGGGATGCAAAAGAGAAGGATTGAACTATTTAAGATGAAAAATGAAGAAAGACCAGGCCTTTTATTCAATTCATTTGTTTTATAAAACCATAGAATCTGAGACAGGGCAATAAATGGAATGGAACTGTAGCTTAAATGGAACAGAACAACATAACAAAGTGCCACAAAAAATAAGTATATCTTCTTTTGAGTTTTCAAGTGCTTCATAAAAAAGTAAAGTCCCATCATTCCTAAGAACATAAGCAATGAATATACGCGCCCGTCTTGGGAAAGACTGATATGATAGGCCATGAAGGTTAAAGAAAGAGTGCATGGAAGAGCGATATGAGAAGAAAATGATTTTGAGAGAAAATAAATCATGATGACGGAAAGGCTCCCAAAGATTAAAGGAATAATACGGAGATCCCTTTCTGGTTTTGTAAAAGGATAGAACTGATGGATGAGAATGAAAAACAATGGAGGATGAAGAAAAGTTGGATTCTCTTTATAAAATTTTAACTGACCTCGGAAATTATCCCGTGAATCATTATAAGTATAGATTTCATCCATCCAGAGGGATTTCTGGTCAAAGGTGTAGAATCTGAGAGCAAAAGCCATTAGAAGACAGAGAAGGACAATAAGAATCTCTTTTCGTTTTGCGAGGCTGGCGGTGGATAAATTCATTCTCCTTGCCTCCCTTTATCTCCAATGATGTGCCTTCTGTTTAACGAGCTAATCCGTGTCTTAAAAAGGTTAAGGTTTCTTTTGGAAAGCATTTCTTTGAAAAGATTTGAGGAAAAGCCCGCGATAATATAAATAAAGGGGAAGATCCAATAAAAGTACCTGGGCATATTAAAAGGAAGTATTGAGATGGGGATGACAACCAGAAAGACGAATATGAGGATTAGAAGCAACTCTTTCTTCCTGAAGGCATAATAGGCTCCTGCCCCGAACAAAATTAATTCAACAGGGACCTTGACCAACTGATAGAATACGGAGTACTTAAAAAATATCATTTGGGCTGCGACATGGAATCTTTCACTTATTGAAAGGAGGGCAACGGATTTCCATGATTCTTGATACAGACGGAAAACTGACCATCTCACATCGACCATTTTCCATATCCCTTTGACGCCCGTATTCAGAAAGACCGGGTTCAATAGTACAGAAATGATTAGAAAGGCGATGAACCCTGTAATCAGAGACTTCCAACCCTCTTTCGAGATTGAGAATTTATTCTTTACGAGAAAAACGATGATGAGCACGAAAACTGATAGAATTCCGTTCAGTTTCGTTAAGAAAGCTAACGAAGATACGATGAATCCCAGGACAATGTAAACATTTCTTTGTGATTTTAAATACAATGCGCATAATAGAAGGAGTAGGGCAAAAAAGAACAATAGCACCGGGTCCGCAAGGATGCGTGTTGAAACGGAACTGAAGATGGGATTGCAGGCGATCAACGATGTAGCAATAATAGCAGATAAGATACCGTACGAAGTTCTCAAAAAAAGATAGATCAGAAACAAAGACGAAAGAGCAAAACCAAAGATAACGGACCTTGCTGAAGGTATTACAACATTTGGGTTTGGTACTTTAGGGATCACCAAATCGAAGACCTTTTGAGCGTTAAGTAAAGGGACCATACTATTTATAAGTCTCTTCGGTTCAAGAGAATCAATCGTATATCCATTCAGAAAAAGAGTTCCGCCCACAATGTATTTTGCCAATGGCGGATGATCAAACGCCTCATAATCATTCCAGTCTTTGTGGAGAAGATCAAAGCGAAGAAAATAGAGATTGAAGTAATACCCGGTAAATATCCAAGAGACCTCGTCGGAATCATACACGGGTAAGTATTTCCTTTTTTCGAGGGTCTTGAATCCCCCAATGATAATGACGAAAACGAATATCAATTCCAGACAAAATGTGAGCCACTTTCTTTGTGACATACGATCTGAAACTTCTCTCTAAGCGAACGTCCTGCAGATCCTGATCCGACCCTTCTTTTAGGATCAAACCAAATATCCTCAGATTCCACGGGACGGTCACTCCTGAAGTAACTCCAGCGGGATGTCAATCCCATTCTCTACTCGGGATCGGGGGTCCCACAAAAATAGATACATAGAGACATCTGTTGGAAATCTCGAAAAATTTAAGAAGCTTCCATCAAAGTATCCTTTAAGAATATAGTCAGATTCTTGTTTAAACCGTTTTGCGTGTGTTCTATTGGCGATAATCCACAATCGGCTTCCATCCGAAAAGTATTGGAACCAATGGGATTTGGAATATAAGATCGTGAATCTCATGTTTTGATAAACTACCTGTGATCTATACTCAATCTCTTCTTCTGAAACTTTGAATGCTGGAATCAAATGATGTCGAGTCCCTGGGTACGCTCCAAAGTAATGGAGTATGGGCGGAATGAAGGCAGTACCCCCAACAATTATTTTGTCCCCATCCTTGATCCGGCTCCTGAGGTAGGTAACCAGCCCCCTGAAATCTTGTTTTTCGGAACGGTAATAGAGGGGAAGGATGATAAGATTGGAGGCGATGAGGAGGATGACAAAGAGGACTCTCAATCGCATAAATCTTTTTAATCTTTCGAATTTCACCTCCACGGCATCGAGAGACAAGAAAAGGGTGATGAAGAAAAGTGGAAGAAAATTAATGAAGTACCGGGAGGTGATGAAATGGGTGACATTGAGTAATTTACAGAAGAGGTAGAGCCCTCCTATCGGGAGGATGAAGACAAACAGAAGAATGAGGACATTGGCCTTATATTTTGAAAGGACAGGAAACAGAAGGAGGAGGATGACCGAAACGATCATCAAGGGAGCATGGGGAACCCAATCATGTAGTACCCCATACAGAATGTACCAGAGGGAACCAGGGTTCTCGGTATGAAGGGGATCCATGAGGAGTTGGCCTTTATAATTTAATGCTACAAAGATGGTCCAGGGGAGGCAGAAAAGAAGGATGAGGCTATTGAGAATCAAAAAGGAGGTAAGAGGTGTTTTTCTATCCTCTTCCCTTGGCCGATAGAACCCTAGAACCTGGGTAAGAGCGATAAAAGGAATGGAGCTATAACTGGTATAAAATAGTGTGGAGAAAAAAAAGGCAACCAGGAACAGGTATCTTTTCTTTAAGGTGGTAATGTGTTTCATGAAAAAATAGAGCCCTGCCATTCCGAGAAACATGAGCAATGAATAGGAGCGTCCATCCTGGGAGAGGCTGATATGGTAGGCCATGAAGGTCAGAGAGAGGGCGCAGGACAGAGCAATATGAGGAGAGAATGACCTTGCGAGGAGATAGATCATGGGGATGGAAAGGGTTCCAAAGATCAGAGGGATGATACGGAGGTCTCTTTCGGGTTTTGTAAAAGGGTAAAATTGATGGGTGAGAATAAAAAACAGAGGTGGGTGGAGGAAGGCTGGGTTCTCTTGATAGAATTTTATTTGGTCTTTCAAGCCATCTCTCGAATCGTTGAATGTATGGACCTCGTCCACCCAAAGGGATTTTTGGTCAAAGGTGTAAAACCTGAGGGCAAAACCTATCAGCAGACAAAGAATAAGGATAATAATTTCTTTTCGATTTGTCTTATTCATAGTAATTGCTCAGGACGCGCTCTTCACCCACGAACCATCAAAATGTTCTTTGGGTTATGGTTAGGAAGCCCGTTTGGTTTAGAGTCAAGAGGTCAGGACTAAAGATTTGAAGACTAACGACATAACCCTCCGACAAAACTGGCATCTTTACCCTAACCCTTGAACCAAAGATTTTTATCTTCTACGTAAAGTTGGGGTGCATCACATGTTTCACTTTTTCTGTGCGATGCAAAAAAAAGAGACACCAAAAGGAAATGAAAAGTATTTCAGTATATAAGACTCAAGGGAAAAGATTGCCTTGAGAAAAAAATTAATCAGGGGAGAATTGATCTCATTTTCTGATTCAATTTTCAATCCGAGAAGACGAATCATGCGTCTTGCCATCAGGATAGGGAAGAAGAGAAAAAAATTAAAATAAGAGGATTTCAATATCTCGAACCCCGCCTCCCTTAATTTGTTTGCTATCTCTTTCCTTAAATATCTCCTTTTGTGCCCTGTCACGACATCCTGAGTTCCCCAAAGGAAATTGAAGGCCGGTACAGTCAGAATGAGTATTCCTCTCTTTCTTAAGACCTGATAGAGTTCACGGATGGCGTTCATATCATTGTCGACATGCTCAAGGACATCGAACGCAATAATTAGGCCAACGGAGTTAGACTGGATCGGCAGGTTATTTATGTCTCCACTGACGAATGGCAAGTTCACTTTTTTCTTAGCAAAAGAGAGGGCATAGAGTGAACGGTCCAATCCAACTACCTTGTACAATCCCACTGATCGTAATATTCTCAGATTGGAACCTGTCCCACAGCCAATATCAACGGCCGAAAATTCTTGAGGGACATCGAGGGAATGCAAAAGTCCCCTCAGTAACCTCCTTCTGACGAAGAACCACCAGTGGAAGCTTTCGACTTTCGCTTCAACATCATAAGAATTACTTTCCATTCTAGGTGCCAATTATTCCACAAGGCTTTTTGGAATACAAGAGGAATATGGTATAATGCGCTTCAGATGGTATGGATCTTGAGAGGGATTGGGAGAAGGAGGAAGGTCTCTTTGGATCTTCATGATCAAACCATAAGGGATTTTGGAGAACAATGGCTTAGATATTGTGACAATGAAGGTTTTTACGGTTCCCTTGAATTATTTTCTGATATCCTCTCGCCATTTCTGACACCAGATGAGATAAATAATTGTAAAGTAGCGGAGATTGGTAGTGGAACAGGAAGGATTGTTAATATGTTGCTTGCGGCTGGAGCCAAACATGTAATCGCTGTAGAACCCTCTGTTGCTTTTGAAGTCTTATGCCGTAATATTGCGGAACCTGAAAGGGTGACCTGTCTCAAAATAACCGGAGACCAGTTGCCATCTTATGGCGACCTGGATTATATTTTCTCGATTGGTGTTTTACACCATATACCAGATCCTGAACCAGTTGTTGAAGCAGCTTTTAAAGCGTTACGGCCAGGTGGGCACTTTTTGGTTTGGTTATATGGTAGAGAAGGTAATAGTGTTTACCTTGCATTGATCGAACCACTCCGAATTCTTACGAAACACTTGCCGCACTTTGTATTGGTTGCTCTTGTTGAAATAATCTATTGGCCATTAATTTTATATATTAAATTATGCCACGTATTGCCCTTGCCCTTATGGAGATACATGTTGTCAGTCTTAGAAAGGTATTCGCCAGAGAAGAGGAGGTTGGCCATTTACGATCAGCTCAATCCCTCATATGCAAAATATCACACCAGGTTTGAGGCTGAGAAATTACTGATCGATGGAGGTTTCACTAATGTTCGAATCCACCATCGTCATGGATACAGTTGGACAGTTATCGGGACTAAGCCGCATCTCCAAATGTCTTGATCAAGGGGAAATAGTAGCGTTCGGATGGCGGGACTTTTACTGAAAATCATTGTGGGGCAATTCATGATGGTCTCGTAAAAAGTCAACGTTGCCCTGTTTTGTCATTCCTTCGAAAGTCGCGCGCCCCGCGGGATTATTTCAATTGGTTCTGGACTCCGGTTTCCATCCCGCGAAACGCGGGATTTTGGGACTTTTTACGAGGCCATCATTCATAAGAAGACGGTTATTTATGATAAGTATTGGAAAGATCCATTTTGTCTTTGGTTCGCTATTGACAAAATTTGTCGGTCGAAAGACAAATTCTGTAATTTTATTTGGTTTTTTGGATAGTCAAATATGGGTTTAAGAAGAAGGGTAAAATTCATAATGTACCAATAACTTTATTGATATTAAGTAGTTAAAAAAGTAGAACTGGATTTTGAGCACTCTGATTGTTTTGGCATAAATTATGCTTTATTAATTTAAAAATTTGGAAAAGGAGGTGGAAACAAGAGACTAAAAAGTATCTGGGTAGTTTGAGGCTCGTTTTTAAACAAAATTCCATTTATCAATTTAACAAAAAAGGAGGTTTCAATTATGTTAAGAAAAAGAGGAGAAAAAGGTTTTACATTAATTGAGTTGTTGATCGTCATTGCCATCATCGGTATCTTAGCAGCCATCGCCATACCGATGTATCGGACGCAGACCATTAAAGCAAAAATGACAGAAGTGACAAATGCAATGAGCAATGTGGCCAGCGCTGTGACAGCATACTACCAGGATCAGGATGGAACCTGGCCAGACTGCCCGGCGAAGACAGATATTACGAACAGCCTGGGAGTTTCACTTGCAGCCCTGGATAGGGTAAGTGCGATGGGGGTAACTAAAGCTACCGGAGTAATTACGGCGACAGTAGCCAATATTGATAGCTCAGTGAATGGGCAAGACCTCATCCTCACACCGTCAATCAATGCGACCGATAGTTCTATTCAATGGCAGTGGAGCAAGGGTGCTGGAATGCCAGCGGCCTATCTGCCAAAGAGGTAAGAATGATATTGTTGGTGCCCGAGGAAACCCATTTCAGGGTTTAGAAGTGGGGCACCAACAATTTTTTTCTCTAATGAACGAGTAGTAGCATAACAGACTTTGAGAGGCAGGAGCGGTTTTTGGGAATGGAATTGAGCAGGAGGGCATGTCGTGAGGGACCTAAGTGAAAAGCTCAAAAAGTGTGTCATCACGAACTCCGGCAAAGACGAGCTCAAAATAGTTTGTTCGTCAATTTGGTCATCAGGAGCCCCGCCATGTGGTTGGGGCTTTTTACTTTGAGAATCCAATGGTCCGAATGAAAAATTCTAATCAGGGTTTTACCCTTATCGAATTATTGATCGTTATTGCAATCATTGGAATTTTGGCTGCGGTTGCACTACCTTATTACCAGGGGTATATGATAAGGGCAAGATTGGTTGAGGTTGAACATACAATGGCAGTCGTGAAAAGTGCGGTTTCAGGATATCATCAGGACCAAGGTTCTTGGCCTACTTGTGCAACAAAGGAGGAAATTGCAAATAGTTTAGGGGTGTCTTTAGGAGCAGTTTCGAGAATCGGTGATATTTCCATCGGCGTCCTCAAACCAGGTGAAATTACTGTAACAGTAGACAATATTCATCCGATGGTGAATAATAGGACGGTAAAACTAACGCCCGAGCCGAATTTAGATGGTTCAGTGAGTTGGAGGTGGGGTTGGTCTGCAGATTTTCCTGTTCACTTGAGACCAAAACATTAGGTAGAAAGGATCGTTGATGGGCAATGATAATTATAATAAAGGAATCACTTTGATGGAATTATTGGTGGTCGTTTTGATTATAGGAGTGCTTGCCGCTATAGCCCTACCCGTCTATACCGGCTATATGCAGAGAGCCAGAAGAGCCGATGCAAAAACTGCATTAGAACAGATCAGGGCAGCCCAAGAGATGTACAGAGCAGAAACTGGGAAGTATGCCCTTCAAATTCAGAATACACTCGACAAGTATGGGGTTTCACTTGTGAGCGGTTATTATAATCTGAGTTTTACAGTTGCACAGACTAATGTATTTACTGCGCGAGCCGAGGCAACTGGTAAGCAGGCAGCCGATGGAAATTTATTTATCAACCATCTTGGTCAAAAATGGGATTCCGATAATAAATATTATCCAGATCGAAATAGCAAATGGTCTAAATAAGATTCTTCAAATGAAAAGAACTTCAGTAGAAAGCAAGATAATTTATTTATCTTGCTTTTTTTATCTTATGGGTATAGAAAATTGAAATTAAAATTGTAAACGATGACCCCATGAGATCAAAAAGTTCGGTAAGAGCCTCAAAGACCATGGGCGATGATATCCTATTAGGATTTCGACATCAAATGGACCTTTCGATCGTAATCCCGATGTTCAATGAAGCGGAGAACGTAGAAGCTACCCTCCGGCGGGTTGAGGAAGGACTGGCCTCTTTTCAGGGGACTTACGAGATTATTGCGGTAAATGATGGAAGTCTCGATAATACTCTGGAAATTTTGGAAAAAGTAGCCGCACAAAATGGAAGGGTAAGGATCGTTTCTCATTCGAAGAATATCGGCCGGGGTATGGCTCTTCGGACAGGGTTTAAGGAATCAAAGGGGGAGATCGTTGTATCGATTGACGCCGATTTGAGTTATGATCCCCGCTACATCCTTGATTTTATGAAAACATTAAGAACCGAACAGGATGTCGATTTCGTTCTTGCATCTCCTTATATGCCAGGCGGGGGAGTCCAAAATGTTGCGGTTCTTCGACTGTGCATCAGCAGATTAGGGAACAAAATTCTCAGATTCGCAATGCCCAACCGGATTTACACTTCCACAGGAATCTTCCGCGCATATCGGAAAAGGGTTCTCGATTCTCTCGAACTCGAATCGGAAGGGAAAGAGATCCATCTCGAAATTCTATCTAAGGCATTGATCCTTGGATATCGTGTTAAGGAGATTCCTACCATACTAACGGGTCGGAAAAAGGGGAAATCAAAATTTAAATTCCGAAAGACGACTATCTCCCACCTTGTTTTTTCTGCTTTTGAAAAACCGATGATGCTATTTGGTTTTCTTGGCCTCCTTACACTTGGAATTGGGTTCCTGATCGGGATATATGTTGCTTATTTAAGATTCTCCGGAACACTCACCCCGGGAAGACCATTAATAACCTTTGCGATCTTATTGATTTTAGGGGGGATCCAGATACTTTCTTTTGGATTTATTGCGCTCCAAATTGTTTCCCTCCGGAGAGAAATTCTTAGGATTCAGAAAGAGAATCTTGAATTAAGAAAAGAAATCATAAAGAAGCCATGAATACAGGAAAAACACTGGAACATGAGGAATTAACTGGGCCGATCATCGGATGTGCTATCGAGGTTCATAAAAAATTAGGGCCTGGTTTTTTAGAATCGATCTATGAAAATGCCTTTATCATCCAATTGCAGAAACAAAATCTCCAGGTTGAAAGACAACAAGAAGTTGTCATCAAATATGATGGTTTTGAAGTTGGAAGACATAGACTCGGTCTCATAGTGAATGATACGATCGTCGTTGAGTTAAAGGCTGTTAAAAACATTGAAGATGTTCATTTTGCAATCGTGAAGTCTTACCTTAAGGCATTGGGAAAAGAGCATGGTTTGATCATAAATTTCTCCCAAAAAAGTGCTTGAGGTTAAGAAGAGTGATCCATAAATAATTTCTTGGTTTCCTGGTTTCCTTATTATAAGGAACCCATGAAGGCGGGAAATAGAAGAAATTAAAGAATTTTTGAATTTTCCTGTATTCCTGGCCTCCTTATGATTAGGAATGCAGGAAGGCATGAAAGGAAAATACTGAAAGGTTTCCTTTAGTTTCTCTTTATTCCTGAATTCATGGCTTCCTTATGATTAGGAATGCAGGAAGGCATGAAAGGAAAATACTGAAAGGTTTCCTTTAGTTTCTCTTTATTCCTGAATACATGGCTTCCTCATGAAAAGATCTGTTCTCTTTATCACTAATGCCTATCCCGATTTCAGCTCCTCTTATCGAGGTAATTTTATTAAAAAAATGGCTATCCTTTTGCGAGGCGAAGGATATGAGATTTCTGTCGTAACTCCAAAAATTTATAAAGGCAGCCATTATTTCGAAAAGCAAAATGGCATAAGGGTTTATCGGTTTCCCTTTTTCGCAAGAAACAAACTCTTGATCGAGTACAAAAGGATTCCATATCTGAGGATGATTCTTTTCCACATGACAGGGTTTTTTCTCACGATTTTTGCTGTGCTGAAACATCGATGTCGTCTGATTCATGCCCATTGGGCTATTCCAACGGGTTTGATTGGCGCCTTGGCCGGAGTCCTCCTAAGAATGCCTCTTATTGTAACGATCCATGGTTCTGACTTCAGAATAGCCATGACGGGATCTTTCTTTCTCCGAAAGATATTCCTTTATGTCTGCAGGAGGGCAAGACATATCACGTGTGTCTCAGAGATCCAGAGAAAAGAGGTCGAGCAGCTTGGCATTGAAGGAGCAAAGCTATCCGTATTCCCAATGGGAATAGGCGCGCCGTTCTTGGAGGTTGGCAAGAACCGTGAACGGGACTTGAAGAATCGGTCCTTCACGATTCTTAGCAACCGAAACCTTCTGCCGATCTACAATGTTTCTTTATTGATTCGAGCGATTCCCGTTGTTCTTAAAGAAGAGCCCAAGGCTCAGTTTATCATTGCCGGAGAGGGGCCTGAGAAGGAAAATATAGAGAAGGAAGCAGAGAATTTAAATGTAAGCTCATCGGTCCGATTCTTGGGACAGGTTCCCCACGAGGAGATGCCAAATATTTTAGCTAAAGCAGATATTTACGTTTCAACTTCTTTGTACGATGGGACATCAATTTCATTACTTGAGGCAATGGGATCAGGGGCCTTTCCCATCGTCACAGATATTCCTGCCAATAGAGAATGGATTACTAATGGTAAAAATGGGTTTTTGGTGCCAATAGACGAAGAGAGATTTTTAGCTGAGAAAATCTTGGAGGCAATTCGAAATCAGGATCTACAAGTGAAAAGTAGGGATAAGAATTTTTGTTTGATCAAGGAGAAGGCTTTGTGGCCAGTGACCATAGCGAAGACAAAAGAGATCTACAAGATGGCTTTAAACTCGAAAAGTTGACAATGGCATAGAAATTGCTTATTTTATATTCAATGATGATTAATTTTGTACCTATAAGGAATCCTCTTTTGAGAATTTGCTTAATAACTTCAAAAGGTTAAGAGAATTATTATTTTTTTCATTTTAACGTTCGGGTGATGAACAGATTACGAAAATAGTCCTTTGATTTACAAAAGTTGCCAAACTAAATATGAAACCAGATAATCCGAGCGCCTTCAAGCCATCAGACGAGATAAGAGATCTTCGACTCCTTGAAGAGTTGGAGAAAAACCCTATCGTTTCCCAACGCGATCTGAGTCATAAATTTGGCATTGCCTTAGGGGTAACCAACGCTTGTCTCAAAAGGATGGCTCGGAAGGGATTGATTCGAATCCGAGGTTTCAACCATAGGAAAATCGGATACTATTTAACGCCAAAAGGTTTTGCAGAAAAAGCGAAACTTACCCTCCATCTCATTACTTATATCGTGCAACATTATTCAGAATTGAAGAAAATTATTAGTCAGCGGCTCTTAGAGATGCAACGCAATGGGTTGCAGCGGGTTGTTTTTTATGGGGTAAGCGATGAGATGGAAGTTGCCTACATTACCCTTCAGGGAGTGAATCTGAAGTTAGTAGGAATTGTTGAAGACGATGAGAAAATGACACCTCGAATTATCTTTGGCTATGAAATAGAACCTGTGAGTCGTGTTCAGGAACTCAAACCCGATTGCATATTGATCACTTCTTTAAGTGAAAATGAAAAGAAAAAGGAAACACTTAAAAAGGTTTTCGGCTCAAATTCAATTTATATAAAGGATATTTGTTTTCCTTAATTTCAAAATAAAGATATTGAATTGATTAGAGATCTGTTCGGGCTTTGGATGATTCGTATGAGGATAATGACCGCAATGTATACTATAAAAAGGGGAGGAGCCTATGAAAGATTCAAAATGATGGTAGAAGCTTTTTTGGATAAACAATGCGAAGTGCATTGTCTTTCATTGATTCCGATCCCGATCAAAAATCCTTTTTACCATAACCATGTACGCAGACTTCCTTTTAAAATTGGGGGTGGTTGGGTGGCCAAGCTAATGGTTTTATTTTTGTTTCCCGTATACTCGCTATTGATAGGGTGGCAAGAAAAGATTGATCTCTTTGTAGCTTTCGGTTCATTATATGCCTTTGTACTCGCAATCCCTAAGTATATCTTGAAAAGACCGATGGTCACATTGATTAGAGGAGACTCCACGTTTGTTTTGAAGATGCAGGATTCATCCAGATACCTCTTGTGGTTGAATAAAGTGATCGAATATCTCGGCTTAACTTTTTCTAATCGAATCATCACTGTCAACACGGCTATTCAAAAGGACATTTCCAGGGTAATTGCAAAAAAGAAAAAGATCGACGTTGAGGTTCTCTTCAACGATGTTCCTCCGATTTCAATATCACTTCAGGAGGAGATGTTTCGGACAAGGACTCAGTTTGCGATCCCTGAGGGGGCTAAGGTTTTGGTAACCGCTGGCATTATCAATAAAGGAAAAAACATAGAAATTCTCATAAAATGTTTACCGAAAATCGGAATGAATAATTTGTTCCTTTTTATTGTTGGAGAAGGTTCTGCAAAGACAGATTTTCATTACCAGAACTATTTAAAAGAATTGATAGAAACATTGGGGCTTGACCAAAGGGTCATTTTCACGGGGTGGCTTGAAAAGAAAGAGCTGTGGAAGATATTTCGTGCCGCGGACCTCTTTGTGCTGCCTTCAAAAAGTGAAGGAATGCCCAACGCAATGTTGGAGGCCCTCGGATCTGATTTGCCTTGCCTTGGGAGCAGGGTCCCTGGGATCATCGACATTCTTCAATATGAGGAATTAATGTTTGATCCGATGGATGAACAAAGCCTTATTGACAAAATTCGGCATTTATTTTCTGATTTTCAATACTTGCATGAAATGAAAGCTTTATGTCAGGATAGAAAGAAAGCTTTTATTTTTGACTGGAAGGAGAGAGTTTTTCATCTTGTGACGAACAGGACCCAATCATAGAAATTGGGATCATCCTCCAAAATGAGAAACCCATTTAGGAAAGGTACATGAATGAAAAAATCTTCTATCCGAACGAAAGACCAATTTCTTGTTTTTGGTGCTCCTGCCATTGAGGATCCTGAGATCCAGGAAGTTGTTGCCAGCCTTAGAAGTGGCTGGTTGGGGACTGGGCCCAAAGTTGCTCATTTTGAAGAAGGCTTCAAAGCTTATAAGAATGCAAAACACGCAGTCGCTGTCAGTTCTTGCACTGCGGCATTACATTTAAGTATGTTGGCTGCCGGATTAAAACCAGGGGACAAGGTGATTACAACAGCTTTGACTTTTTGTGCTACGGTAAATGCAATCATTCACTCCGATGCAACTCCTGTTTTAGTGGATATTGACCCCTTAACGATGAATATTGATCCGTATCAGGTTGAGGCCAAGATTGATAAGAAAACAAGGGCGATTATTCCAGTTCATTTCGCTGGCCGCCCTTGTGACATGGATGCCCTTTGTGACATTGCCAAACGTCATCATTTGAAGCTGATCGAGGACTGCGCCCATGCGATAGAGACGGAGTACAAAGGAGTCAAGGCGGGCACTTTTGGTGATTTCGGTTGCTTCAGTTTTTATGTCACGAAGAACATCGTTACTGGTGAAGGAGGGATGGTCATCACTCACAGTGAGGAAGACGCAGCTCGTATCAAAATTCTTGCTCTGCACGGCATGAGTAAGGATGCATGGAAGCGCTTTAGCGATGAAGGTTATAAACATTATTATGTCTTAGAATGTGGTTTTAAGTACAACATGATGGATTTGCAAGCAGCCATTGGTATTCATCAACTACAGCGCGTTGAGTCGTATTGGAAACGCCGGCAAGAAATCTGGAGACGTTATAATAACGCCTTTGGCGATCTACCGATAGGTCTCCCGAAAGATCCGGAACCTAATACACGCCATGCTTATCACTTGTACACAATCTTGGTAGAGGAGACAAAAACTGGAATCAGTCGTGATGCTTTTCTCGATGCGATGAATAACGAAAATATCGGAGTGGGTGTCCATTATTTGAGTATCCCGGAGCATCCTTACTATAAGAAAACCTATGCCTGGAAACCGGAAGACTATCCCAACGCCATGGCCATAGGCCGCCAGACGGTCAGCTTGCCCCTTTCGACCAAGTTGATGGATGAAGATGTGGAGGATGTGATTAAAGCGGTGACGAAAGTATTAAAGCGATGAAATGGTTCAAAGCTATAACTCGATTCGGAAGAAATAGGATTGGAAACCTAAAGGATTATCTTACAGGGAATCCTTTGAAGCTTATCCCATTAGGGTCGATGACATTCGACCATGATGATGTGAAGCTGGTAAAAGAATGGTTGAAAAATCGGTCGCATTGGATAGACGAAGGAATCGTTTCGGAATATGAAGCCGAGTTCGCTCGTTGGAATCGATCGAAATATGCTTTCGCGTTCATGGGAGGGCGGGTCGCCTTAAGTGCGTGTATCTATGCCCTTGGGCTGAAACCGGGGGATGAGGTGATTCTCCCGGGTTATACATGTGTCGTTGTCCCCAATGCCTTTCACTATGCTGGTGTCAAAACGATCTACAGTGACATTGAACTTGATACTTTTGGGTTGGATGCAAATCAGATCCAAAAAAAAATTACTACCAAAACACGCGCCATCATATTGCACCATCTTTATGGATTGGTCTCCCGTGATTACGACCCCATCCTGGATATGGCGAAACGCTATGGTCTATTTGTAATTGAAGATTGTGCCCAATCAACAGGGGCGGAATACAGAGGGCGAAAGACAGGCAATTTTGCCGAGGTTTCTTTTTATAGTAGTGAGCAGTCGAAGGTATTTAATACGATTCAAGGGGGAATAGCCGTTACAAACGAAGATAAATTTGCCGAAAAACTCAGAGAATATTACGACCTTGCGCCCTATCCGGAAGAAGATTGGATTGAGAAACAATTGTATAATGTGATTTTAAGTTATTACCAGTTTAAACACCCCATGCGCTGGTGTCTCGGGGATTTCGTAAATCTATTATACGGCGATAAGCGTCTGATATCGACAACGAGTGAGGAAGAAAGAGGTATCCGTCCTGTTCACTATGGTCGAAAAATGCCTCCTCCCATAGCGGCTCTTGGACTCAATCAGCTTAAAAAGGTAGATTCCTATAATGAACAAAGGAGACAAACCGCAAAACGGTGGGATCGCTGGTGTGAGGAAAGAGGCTATAAAAAGCCATTCATCAAGGCCGATTCTGTTCCTGTTTATTTGCGGTATCCCGTTTTAGTCGAACCTGAAAAAAAACGAGATATATCCTGGGCCGAAAAAGAATTGGGCATCGAACTCGGAGTATGGTTTATCAGCAACCTCCACCCAGCCCGGTTCTCAGTTGAAGGATGTCCGAATGCGGATAAAGCAGTAGTCCAGTGTATCAATTTCCCGTGCTTAATGTAGAGAACATGTTTCATAAGATGATGAAATTATTAAAAGTGCTTTCTTCTATTTGGCTAATGTTCATAACCTACTTTCCCGGCCCAATGGGATTTGGTTTGAGGCACAGGTTTTGGAGAAGGAGGTTAAAATATCTCGGTCAACATGCGAAGATTGACACGGGTGTTTCTTTTCAGAACCCAAACTCTATTTCTATTGATGATAATAGTTGGATTGATAAAAATGTGATCATTTTAGCTGGATTGGACCAATCCAAAAGAGAAAGGGTTTTTATCAGGAATAAAGAATATAAAGGAGAGCCAGGCGTTGTCCATATAGGGAAAAACGTTCACATTGCACCTTGCTGTGTCATCTCTGGAATCTCCGCTGGGGTCTATATCTCAGATAATTGTAATGTTGCAGCCCATTCCAAGATCTATGCCCTCAGCCATCACTATCGATCACAAAAAGATCCTAAAGACATGACGTTTTGTTTCGGTCCCCAAGTTTCTGAGGATCAGCAATGTATGATCGAAGGACCAGTCTACCTGGGAAGGAATACCGGGGTTGCGCTCAATGTGGTCATCTTACCTGGCGTTTCTATTCCTGAAAACTGTTTTATCAGGATCAACAGTGTTGTGTATGTGGGAGATTATTGCAGCAACTCAGTCCTTGCTGGTGATCCAGCTAAAAGGATCGGTGAAAGGTTCAAGTCAGATGAATGAAATTAATTTCTCTTCAACGAACTGGCTTGCCCTAAAGATTAATAATCAATCGTTTGAAAGGTTTCGACATAAGATAAAAGGCCGTGTCATTCATTTAGGATACGGTACGTCACCCTATAAGGAAGACATGGTGAAAGTTGCCGAAGAATATATCGGGGTTGACTGGGAGCACAGCTTCCATAATCGGCCAAATGTTGATGTTTTCGCCGATCTTTCAAAACCATTTCCATGTGAAGGTGAGTGTGCAGACAACATCTCCTCTTTTCAGGTGATGGAGCCTTTGAAAGAACCACGTCTCTTTTTGTCTGAATGTTACCGTATCTTGAAAACAGGGCGATGGTTGTTCATCACATTGCCATTCATGTGGCAAGTTCATCAGGCACCTTATAACTTTTTTCCTTATACAAGGTTTGGTCTCAGATATCTTCTCGAGAAGAACGGTTTCGTTGATATCGAGATACAAGAAAATAGCGGATTTTGGCAAATGTGGGTACTGAAATTCAACTACCACACTGAGCGTTTCGCTCAGGGGCCTTTCAAATATTCCAGGATTCCAATCTGGTAGATAGGGCAGGTGATTTCCCCGATCTTAGACCGATACGATGAGCATCCACAGGAAACGGGGGGTTACATTATTTTGACTCAGAAAATATGATGTCGCTAATAGATAAAACAGCTTCCGGTGTAAAATGGTCTTCAATCTCACAGATTGGGCGGCAGCTGATGCAACTTGTCACCACCCTTATATTGACCCGTCTCCTTTCTCCATCTGACTTTGGTTTAGTAGGCATGGCAATGGTGGTCACAGGATTTATCGCGCTATTTCATGATTTGGGAACTTCGTCATCAGTAATTCAGAAAAAGGTTACATCAGAGGTTTTTCTGTCCAGTATCTTTTGGGTCAATGCTGCTTTTGGACTCTCGGCAATGGTCATTATCCTCCTATTTGCTCCTCTGGCTGCCAATCTGTATCACGAACCAAGAGTCAGCCTCATTCTAAAACTCTTATCTCTTTCTTTTCTCATCTCTGGATTAAGCATCGTCCAACAGGCAATTTTAGAGCGGGAATTAGCTTTCAAAAAATTAGCCAAAGTAGAGATGGTAGCCAGTGTATCGAGTTCATTGGTCTGCATCGGGGCAGCACTCCTTGGGGCCGAGGTTTGGAGCTTGGTTTATCAAACATTGATGTTTGTGACCGTAACCACAGTCCTGCTTTGGACCTCCTCGGATTGGAGGCCAAAGGCAGTTTTTCATTGGGGGGAGGTAAGGTCCGTTAGGAGTTACAGCCTAAATTTAACAGGATTTTACATTTTCAATTACTTTGCAAGAAATGCCGACTATATTTTGATCGGGCGGTTTTTAGGGGCCCAGAACCTCGGGTATTATATGATGGCCTACCGCATCATGTTCTACCCCATACAGACGATTTCCGCTGTCATGGGGAGAGTGATGTTCCCCGTGTACTCCCAAATACAAGAGGATGAAGTCAGATTTCGACGCATCTATCTCAAAGTGATTGGCGCCATAGGCTTGATCACCTTTCCAATGATGATGGGTGTTTGGGGGCTTGCTCAAACGTTCGTTTTGACATTATTCGGTTCCCAGTGGAAACCTGTGATCTTGCTTTTGATGATTTTGGCTCCCGTAGGTTTGATACAATCCATCGTGACCACAGTGGGTACAATTTATCAGGCAAAAGGCCGCACAGATTGGATGTTCCGTCTGGGAGTGGCAACGGGGTTGATTGCGGTTCTTGCCTTTGTTATAGGTCTGCAATGGGGAATTGTGGGGGTCGCGGGTGCCTACACGATTGCAACGATCCTCTGCCTGTATCCGAATTTCATTGTACCATTCAAACTGATAAACTTAAAAATGCAAGATTTGGGTGACACCTTATGGCGTCCTTTTTTGGGCAGCCTGATGATGCTTGGAGGGATTCTTGGGCTGAAGTATGCATTTCCGCCAGGGCTGACTAGCGGGCAAATTCTTTGTATCCTTGTGCCGGTGGGGATCATAATTTACCTCGCAGCAAGCTGGTGGATGAACCGGGAGCAGGCGGAAGAGTTCCTCCATGTTGCTGGGATACACTAAGGAGGGGGCAGATAGTGACCCTTGTTCCGAGACGAACGCCTTTTGTTTCGATTATTATCCCAGTTCTTAACGATAAGGACAGACTAAAGAAATGTCTGAATTCTCTCGAATCTCAGACATACCCCAGGGATCGGTATGAAGTGATTGTTGTTGACAACGGTTCGAAGGAAAATATCGAGGATATCGTTCTTCAGTTTGGCCATGTCACCACGAGCAGAGAGCTTCGCCCCGGCAGTTATGCAGCGCGCAACAAGGGAATTGGCCTTGCTCAAGGGAGTATCCTTGCCTTCATCGATTCTGACTGTACCGCCGATTCGAATTGGATTGAGAACGGGGTTACCCACCTGCTCCACCATCCGGAGGCGGGCCTTGTGGGAGGAAGGGTCAATTTTCTTTTTGAACATCCAGAGAGACCGACGGCGATAGAACTTTTTGACAGCTCCACTGCCTTTCAACAAAAGATTTACATTGAAATCGCCAAGTTCAGTGGTGCAGGAAACCTTTTCACTTTCCGCAAAGTATTTGAACATGTGGGTCTCTTCAACGACAGATTAAGGTCTGGTGGGGACTACGAATGGGGACGACGTGTTCATGCTCATGGTTATCCTCTCGTCTATGCAGATAACGTACGGGTCTTTCACCCCGCTAGACGCTCTTTTGGTCAGATTTATAGAAAATATCTGAGAGTCATTGGGGGGGAGTCGGATATAAAGAAGAAAAAGGGATACCCGTTTCGACTTTTTCTCCATGACTTGATCGAAGACCTCAAAACGCCTGTGTACTTCGCATTGCGAATTGTTTCCGACAATAAACTCAACCTATTGCAGAAGATCCAAGTATCAACCATCATGTTTTTTGTCAAATTTATGCAAGGGGCTGAAAGGGTGCGGCTGCGATTGGGAGGTCTATCTAGAGGGTGAAAACCGTCGTCCTGCATAGCATTCACGTTTGGCTGTTCCAAACGAACACATGGCTCTACAATCAGGTCCGTTTCCTTCCGGACCATGTAGAAAGTTACGTCGCCTGTGAGCAAACCTCGAATTTGGACCAGTTTTTCGTCCCGAACATCCATTGTCTTGCTAATGCTTCGATATGGTCCCTGCTGCTACGCCGTTCTTTTTCAAGAAGGCGATTATCCTTTCTTATTGATGTTGCGAGAAAAAACAACGTGAATATCCTCCATTCCCACTTTGCCGACATCGCCTATAGGAATATTGATGCAGCGAGTCGGACTGGGCTAAGCCATGTCGTCAGTTTCTATGGCGTTGATGTGAATTACATGCCCACGCAAGACAGAGACTGGAGGGAACGTTACAGAACCCTTTTTCAGCACATCGACCGAGTCCTCTGCGAAGGGCTCCACATGGCCCGTTGCATCGCAGAACTTGGGTGTCCCGAAGAAAAGATCAGGGTCCACCACTTGGGTGTCGATGTCGATGAAATCCCCTTCAGGCCCCGAGTCTGGAGACCAGGAGAAACCCTTCGAGTTCTTATCGCTGCCTCCTTTAGGGAGAAGAAAGGAATTCCCTATGCGCTCGAGGCATTGGGCAGGTTGCGGAAGGAAGTGCAGTTAGAGGTCACCATTATCGGCGACGCTCATTCCGAGCAGAGAAGCCAGGATGAGAAGCAAAAGATTACCAACGCCATCGAGAGTCTCGACCTCCGATCAAAAGTCAGGATGCTGGGTTATCAACCTTACCAGGTTTTTCTTGAGGAGGCTTACAAACATCACGTATTTCTCTCCCCCAGTGTTACGGCCACGGACGGCGATACAGAGGGGGGAGCACCCGTGTCGATTATTGAGATGCTTGCATCTGGGATGCCAGTCGTCAGTACAATTCATTGCGACATCCCTGAGATCATTCACCACGGCATATCCGGCCTCCTTGCAGCAGAGCGGGATGTCCAAGGGTTGGCGACGCATCTCAAATGGCTAATGGAGCACCCGGACCGGTGGTCGCAAATGCTCGATGCAGGCCGTAAGCATGTGGAGGCGGAATATGACGCTCGAAAGCAAGGGGAACGCCTGGCCCGAATTTATGAGGAACTGATTTAGCGATGACGGTATTCAACGATAAGGAAGTAGAACGTATCCATAGGGAATATTGCCGTCGAGATGCCTTGGGGCTGTCAAAAATATACTGTTACGCGAATCCCGCTTATCTCTTCCACATTCAAGAACGGGAGTGGGAAATCCTTCGTCTGCTAAGAGATGAAAACATCAACCTGGCGAAATGCCGCATCCTGGAAGTAGGATGCGGAACCGGACATATCCTGCAAAGGTTCTTAGAGTTCGGTGCACGCGAAGCAACAGGAATCGACCTGATGGAGAACAGGATCCAGACAGGGAAAATGAAATACCCCCTTCTTCATTTGATGCGGGGCAATGCGGGAAGGCTGCCCTATAAGGAAAGTTCCTTTGACCTGGTCATGCAATTTATGTGTTTAAGTTCGGTACTCGATCCATTGATGCGACAACAGATTGCAGATGAAATGTGGAGAGTGCTGCGGCCCGGAGGAACCATATTATCTTATGATCTTCGTCCGATTCCCTCCTCCGTTCGCGTGTTATACCTCCCATTTTATTTTTTCAGACGAATATTCAGGGTGCTTGTGGCGAAGCCGAATCAGGACAGGGCTGGCATAGAAGGACAGACATCGCCCACTCCAATTAGACCGTTGGCAATTGCTGAGATCAAAAAACTTTTTTTCGATGGTTGGATGCGTTGTTTCACGGTATCTTTAGATTTCAATTTAGCGGGGATCGCGGGTACGTCACTTTTTTTGGCGAACCTATTGTCTTACATACCGTTTCTAAGGACGCATTATCTCGTTTTTGTTCATAAGCCATCTTGAAGAGGTATGAGGTGAAAGGCGAAAGAGATTTTATCCTGACCATAATCCCCACGAATAACCGGGCTGGATTGTTGCCTCAGGCGATCGAGAGTGTCATTGCGCAAGGTTACCCTTCTAAGAAAATCATCATTATCAATGACGGATCGACGGACGAGACAGAAAATGTTTGTAACGAATACGTCCATCGATACGCGGGGATTGTTTCTCACCAGTATAAAGAAAATGGGGGATGTGCGAGTGCCCGCAATTGTGGATTGGACTTGATTGGTGAAGACATCGGGTATGTTTGTTTCCTGGATGATGATGACCGCCTTTTGCCGAGTAAGTTTAGTCGGGAAGTTGAACTCCTTGAAAAGAACTCAGAAGCTGATTTTAGCTATGCTGACAGCATCATCCATGATGAAGAGACCGGACTCGAAAAGCTACAAAAAGTGGCAGGGGCGGGCAGGCCTGAAGACTTTGCCATCGAGCATTTTCTTACGAATGAAGCCAAATCTGCGGCCCTTCTCTACCGTGTCGGTGTTGTGAAGGGCCGGCGATTCCGCGAAGACCTGAGGTATAACGAAGATTCTGAATTTCTCCAGCGAATCGCCATTGAATGTAAAGGTATTTATTCCACTGAACCGGGTTGCTGGGTGCGATGGCATACTGGGTCCAAATCCAGAAACCTCATCGAAATAAATGAAGCAATACTGCAGAGCGGCCTGGGCATTATCAACGCGTATCCCTCTTTTTATGACTTTTATAAGGACTTAATAGATTCGCGAATTAAAAAGATTCAGAATGAATTATTTGTAGAGCTACTTCTTGCCGGGCGGATGGATGAAGCAAGGAAATATCAAACAAATCGGTGGAAGAAATATTTTATCTCTCAACTCTGTGTTTATTATATGCTGAAGGTCTCATTCAGGGCTTTAGTGAGTTTCAATAAATAAGGAAACCATGAAATGAATATCTTATTGATTGTCCATCAGTTTTTTCCCAAAGACAGGACAGGTACGGAAGTGTTGACTCTTGAGCTCGCACGGGGCCTAAAAGGGAGAGGCCACCAGGTTCAGATTTTGTCGGGGGCACCCGAAAAAGTTATCTCCGGAACAAATAAGTGTTGGTTAACTCAAGACAATTATGAAGGTTTTATCATCCATCGGATGCATTACATAACAAACAATTTAAGGGACCGAATTCCACTCCACCTTTCTGCAGCGGACCGGATAGGGGTTGTTAGGGGCTTAGCGTCCAGACTGACTCCTGATATTGTCCAATTCAATCACATCATGGGATTTTCTGCCCAGGCGATTCCCGAAATCCATCGAATGGGAATTCCTGTCATTTTTACACCAACCGATTTTTGGACGGTTTGCCCCATTACGACCATGTTTCGCCCAGGCGATAAGCGTCCTTGCACAAACAATATCGATCCAGCCAACTGCTTGTCCTGTATTAAATCGATACCAAGGTGGGCTTCAAGAATTGCATTAATGGTCGGAAAGTTACCTTCCAAATTTAGATTCGGCAGAATCGATTCCTTGAATTCCCTATCGAAACGGTTAACAACGATGGTCCAATGTGTAAATGAAGCGGATCGAATTTTTCCGGCAACGAGATTTTTGGCTAACATGCTCATTAACTCCGGTGTCGAGGCAAACCGTGTAAGAGTAATTCCTTATGGGATCGATATAGGGGATCTCCCCCCGCAAATTCAAATACCGACACGTTTTAGTGACACCATTCCCCTTCGTATCGGTTTTATTGGCACATTTTCCGAAGCAAAGGGTCCTCACGTGATATTAAACGCTTTGTCCTTATTAGGAGATAAGGCCAATAGGGTGACTTTCGATATATACGGAAAGATTAATAAATTAGATCCTTATTATCAGATGTTACAAGAAAAGATGAAAACACTGAATTCAGAAGTTCATTTCAAAGGCACATTCCCACCCGAAAGAATGGGGGAGGTACTCAGAAGTTTCCACGTCATTGTGGTGCCATCTTTATGGTATGAGAGCGCTCCTCTTGTTTTATGTTCGGCGCTCAAAGCAGGAACTCTTGTCTTGATTAGCAGGCTCGAGGGCATGACAGAGTTGATCGACGAAGGGGGAAATGGGTTCTCTTTTCCAGCCGGAGATGCTGATCAACTGAAGAAAATGATTGTCAATATTTTAGAGAACCCAAGTATACTAATGGAAATTCAAAGAAATACGAAGGTCAGTGAGCGGTCGGCTTCGACTTATACAAGAGAAATAGAGAGTGAATATTTAGAGGTAATCGGTAAGAATCCAAAAGGATAAATCAAGAATGGCGAAACCGATCATTTCGATCATCACCCCTACTTTTAACCATGAAAAATTCATCGCTGATTGTATCGAGAGTGTGCTAAAACAGACGTACAAATATTGGGAGATGATCATTATTGACGATGGATCTACCGATCGCACGCGAGATATCATCCAGGGATATGACGATCCAAGAATAATTTTCATACAGAGAGGGCATCGAGGGATCGATTATCTGGGAGAAAATTATAACCACGCCCTCCAGATATCCAAAGGAGAATTGATACTGATATTGGAGGGAGATGATTACATCCCCGCCCATAGGCTTGAGGTCCAGAAGTCGGTGTTTAAAAATGAGCAGGTCGTACTGAGTCACGGCAAATATGCTTATGTTTTTGATGACAGAGTGGTCGTTTACCCTAACCTTTTTAAAACTGATGAGTTGAGGAACAGACCGATAGGCTCGGCACTCAAAATATTTCTCCAGGGATTTAACCCAATTGGCTCCCAAAGCGTCATGATACGAAAATCGGCTCTACTCGATATAGGGGGTTTCACTCAGCCAAAGTACTTACCCTTAGTGGATTATCCGACTTGGATGAAATTAGCTCTCAATGGAACCTTCGAATATATTCCAGAAGTTTTAGGTTTCTGGAGGAGACATCCCCAATCAGTGACGATCAATCGAAATGAGCAAATATTTAAAGCATTCATTCAGTACTGCGATGATTTCGTAGAAATTTACGATGATGAATTGACCCGACTTGGTTTGTTTGAATCCATTCGTAACCGGGGAGTGATCGCCAACCTCTCGCTTGCCTGGATCAAGCTTTCAAGGGAAAGTTGGGCCGAAGCGATTGAGCTTGGAAAAAGGAGCTGGGCCTCACGAAGAGGAGTGAGTTGGTCTTTTAAGGCAAAGATAATGATCGGTTTGATCGGTGGCTATCTTCATGTCGATCTCCCGGGCTATTTCAAAAGGATGAGCCAGTGGCTATACCAAAAGGAGGTAGAAAAAATAGGGGGAGACCTTGAGCCTTAGAATTACTTGTCCTATCTGCAATAAAGAAGATTCGGTCAAACTATTCGAAAAAGAAGGAAGAGATTTCGTCCAGTGCAATGAGGACCGTCTTGTCTACATCAATCCACAGCCCGAAAAGGAGGAGCTTCAGGAGATATACGACACCTATGGGAGGGAGATCTTTGTGCTCCCGGAATCGATAGCGGCGATTTGGGATTATCCGGATTATCGAAAACGTTTTCTTGATTTTCGGAAGTTGAATCGATTGCTCGAAATCGGGGCTGCTGCGGGTGGCTTTCTCGTCTGCTGCCGAAAGGATGGGTGGGATGCTTATGGCGTAGAACTGAGCGCTTTTTCTTCCCAGTTTGCGCGAGAGCAACAGGGACTAAACGTCGTGACCGGAGCCCTTCATGATGCAAAATACGCAAGTGGCTTCTTTGACGTGGTTGTCGCCTGGCAAACGTTGGAACACGTACCGAATCCCCGAGAAGTGGTCATGGAGGTATTCCGAATTCTTCGTCCTGGGGGCTTTTTTGTATTATCCGTTCCTTGTTGGAATGGTCTCAGCATTCGGCTCTTGAAAGAGAAGTACCGCTATGTGGGAAGGGACCACCTGTTCTATTTTTCTCCACAGAACATGGGGCGCATGCTCGGTGACGTGGGATTCTCCGGAGTATCCACGAGGACGGGGGGGTTCAACCCAATCGTATGGTATCAGGACGCACGCGGGCAGACCGTGAAATCCGAAAGGAATCGCGCTCAAAAGGTTCAAAGGACGGAGTCCGTGCTGACCCGATTTAGGACAGACCCTTTCCTTAAGGTTATCCATCAAGTTTATTATAAAATCATTGAAGTCTTAAACCTTGGGGATACGCTCTTTGCAGAGGCGCTGAAGGAGTAGAGGTCCTTTAGGCGCACGGGCGGGAAGCGATGAGCTAAGAAAACACGGTTTATTCAACGGAATGAATGACAGGGCGAACGATGTGTGGAATTTGCGGGGAGATAGACTTCTATCATAAAGGTATAAGGCCCGAACCTGTTAAGAGAATGTGCGATGTTTTAGCGCATCGAGGACCGGATGACCAAGGGATGGTTCTGATCAGGGGAAATCAATTTTTTGAAATAAATGAGCCTCCCGAATTGCCGTCATGGGAAAATGGTTTTGAGGTTGCCTTGGGCCATCGGCGTCTCTCGATTATTGACCTTTCAAAGGCTGCCCATCAACCGATGTGCAATGAAAATGGAAGCGTCTGGATTGTGTTTAATGGGGAGATTTATAACTTTCAAGACCTAAGAAAAGGGCTGGAAAAGAATGGACATCGATTCAAATCGCATTCCGATACAGAGGTCATTCTTCATGCCTACGAAGAATGGGATGTGGACTGTCTGAATCGTTTCCGTGGAATGTTTGCCTTTGCGATATGGGATTCAAACCTGAACCGATTATTCTTAGCACGTGACCGATTGGGGAAAAAACCTCTGGTATATTTTCATAAAAACGGCCGCTTCATCTTTGCTTCAGAGATAAAAGCCATCCTCCAAGCTCCAGATATCGAACGAAAGGTAAATCTTTGCGCCCTCCATAATTATCTCACATATCAATATGTTCCTTCTCCGGATACAATATTCGAAGGGATAAAGAAACTCCCCCCAGCCCATTACCTTCTCTACGATAGCTCTGGCAATATTAGAATAGAACGATACTGGAGACTTAATTTCAACTCAAATAAAGAAGCTTCTCATAATCTATCGGAATGGTGTGATCTGATCCGCGGGAAACTTGAGGAATCAGTCCGACTGAGACTCATCAGTGACGTTCCATTAGGTACTTTTTTAAGCGGAGGGATGGATTCCAGTCTGATTGTCGGAATCATGACGAAGCTTGGGAGACAACCTGTCAAAACCTTTTCGATTGGTTTTGAAGAGCAGGATTTCGATGAACTTGCCTACGCCAGAATGGTCTCAAACCATTTTGGAACCGATCATCATGAGTTCGTCGTCAAGCCCAATGCCATTGAAATTTTGCCCAAATTGGTATGGCACTATAATGAACCATTTGCTGATTCTTCTGCGATTCCAACATACTACGTAGCGAGCATAACGAAGGATTATGTGAAGGTTGTCCTGACCGGAGATGCAGGTGATGAGAACTTTGCTGGTTATGGGAGGTATTTGTGGAGCAAATGGGTTGCCCTGTTTACTAAAATTCCAGAAAAAGTCAGAAAATATTTAATGCCAGCCTCTTTGAGAATATTTTCTTACTTCCATTGGAAAGAAAAGACTTTAAACCGTCTGGCGGATTTCATGGAATCACTATCTGTCGATCAGGCGAGGAATTATGGGGAACAGATTAAAATTTTTAATGCTAAAGAAAAAGGGGATATCTATGCTGATGATTTCACTAAGAATTTTGAAAACATAGATCCTCTGGATTTTCTTTTACAAAAGTATGAAGAGGTAGAAGCGGATGACCTCTTAGCAAAATTGCTATATGTCGATATTAATACTTACCTGCCTGAGGATCTGCTTGTAAAAATGGATATTGCGACGATGGCGAACTCGCTGGAGGCAAGAGTACCTTTTCTCGACCATAAGTTCCTGGAATTAGTTGCCGGAGTTCCATCTCATTTAAAACTGAAAGGTTCAACGACCAAGTTTATCCTGAAAAAGGCCTTCTCCGACTTTCTCCCGGAGGCCATTTTAAAACGGAGGAAAATGGGGTTCGGTGTTCCTATCTCAAGATGGTTCAGAAAGGAATTAAAAGAATATATCTACGAGATCCTTTTGGATTCTAAGACTCTGAATCGGGGATATTTCAAGAGGGAAGGGATCGAGCTTCTGCTAAACGATCATATCGGGTTACGCTACGACCATTCGGCGAAGATCTGGGCTTTGCTCTTTTTAGAGATATGGTTCAGGGTCTTTATCGATAAGGAAGGAGATTATTTTTTACATGGAGCCTAAAAGGAATGGAGTTGACCCGTTCGGCACGGTAAGAGTTGTGGCCGACAGGGAACCCATCAAGCTAATCGGACTCTGTTTCCTGATTTCGGTATTTATCGCCATACTTTACTCCAATTCGTTGGGAAACCAGTTTACAAACTGGGACGACGGGATGATTTATCAGAACTCCACCATCCGAGACCTGAGCTGGGAAGGGATCAAAAGGATATTCACGTATGTAAAGGCCAATACCTATCAGCCCGTCCGGATGCTGAGCTACGCGATTGACTACAGCATCTGGAACCTAAACCCCATGGGGTATCGGATCACGAATATCCTTTTTTACATTCTCACCTGCATCATGGTCTTCTTTACGTTATATCAGCTTTCGGCCCGTTTAAGAGACAAGATGACTTCTGAATCTCATGGGCGGGTTGCTCTCTTTGGAAGCCTTTTATTTGCAGCGCATCCGGTCCATGTAGAGGCCGTCACATGGCTTGCAGCCCGCAAGGAAGTCCTACAGGGATTCTTTTTCTTTCTTGCTTTTTATCTCTACCTCAAAGGCAGAGAAGAGGAGGGCAGAAAGAAGCTTATTTGCCTCGTTCTCGTCCTTCTATCTTTTCTCTTTGCCATACTTTCGAAACCTTCTGCAATCGTATTTCCTGCAGTTCTTCTCATTTACGAGATTGCTGTGGCCCAAAATAGATGGATTGATTTTGTAAAAAGACACTGGCTGTTTTTTTCCATCTCAACATTGATCTCCTTCATCTTTGTCTCTGTGTTGATCAAAGTCATGTTGGATGCTGGAGGGATCAAGCCTTACCGTGGTGGCTCTTTTTTAAATAACTTACTTATTAGTACCTATGCCTTCCTCTATAACATAAAGCTTCTCGTCTCTACGATTAACTACTCAGCTGCCTACACGATCTCTATTCCAAACCCTATTTGGGGTCTCCAAACCTTCCTCTTCGTCGGTATCACTTTTTTGTTGTTCGGGTTGAGTCTCTGGTCTTTGAAAAGGACGAAGGTCATCTTTTTTACCCTCTTCTTCTTTTTTGTGACCTTACTTCCTTACCTTAATATTTTCCCCATCAGCACCCTGCTTGCAGATCGATATGTATTCATCGCTTCCTTCTCATATTGCTTTCTCTTAGGAATTGTTTTTGATAAATTTTATCGAGTCAGGGCTAAAAGATTTTCTGAAGGCTTTTTTAAACTCCTCTCCATCGCAATATTTGTTTTGATTTTGATGGGATACTCTTTTATGACCATTCACCAAAACAAAGTTTGGGAAAACAGTTATACATTATGGGCCGATGCGGTAGAGAAGTATCCTGACAGTAATACGGCCAATGCCCTAATGGGTGTGGTGTATATGGATTTGGGGATGGATGAAAAGGCAGCAAAATATCTTGAGAAAGCCATCGAGAGCGTTCCTTATGATTATCAGTCGCGGAATAATCTCGGCGTTGTTTATGGGAGATTGGGACAACCTGAAAAGGCTCTAAAGGAGTTTATGACCGCAATTTGGCTGAACCCTGAGCGTGATACGGTCAAAATCAATCTTTCCGTTTTCTACCAAACGCAGAAAGAATATCGAAAATGCGAAGAGGTTTTAGAACACCTAATATCAAAAAATCCCAAGAACGCCAATCTTTATTTTCGGTTAGGATTGCTGTATAAAGAGATGGGCCGGTATGATGCGGCGATTGCAGAATTGATCAAATCGATGGAATTGGCCCCCCATATCATCAATCCATATGAAGAACTTGGAAATATTTATTTGAGCAGAATGAAAGATACAGAAAAGGCAAAGTATTTTTATTTAAAAGGAATTGAAGCGGCCCCGAAGGCGAAATCAAGAGTGGAAGACCTGAGATGGATGATCCAAGATCTGGAAAATTATCAATAAGGCATAGCGCAAAGCGCAGAACGAAATGATCAGTTGGTTTTAGGGTTAAGGCTAATGATTTAAAAGCCAATGACGTAACCCATACACGAAACAGGCATCATTACCTTAACCTTTGGACATGGATACTTTTATGCTAATGATGGTTTCCATCATTTTTGGAGCAATGGTCGGCAGCTTTCTCAATGTTTGTATCCTCAGACTACCTAAAAACGAGTCCATCGTTACTCCCGGTTCCCATTGTCCTTATTGCAAGAAACCGATCCAGTTTTATGACAATATCCCTCTGATCAGTTATTTTTTGTTGAGAGGAAAATGCCGGTGTTGTAAGAAACCGATTTCTATACAATATCCATTAGTGGAAGGAATCACAGCCATCGGTTCATTCCTGTTGTTCTTGAAGTATGGCCCTTCGTTGAGCTATCTTATTTATTTCTTTTTTCTTGATGGATTGATTGTCATTACGGTGATTGACCTTTATTACCAGATCATCCCTGATGTAGTCAGCATTCCTGGGATCGGTGTTGGGTTACTAAGTTCTCTCATCATCCCCCATCTCACTTTACTCAATTCCTTGATTGGGATATTATTGGGAGGAGGGAGCCTCTTTTTAGTCGCTACTTTGTATCAGTGGTTGTTTAAAAGGGAAGGGATGGGGGGGGGAGATATTAAACTATTGGCGATGATCGGTGCCTTTTTAGGGTGGCAAGCGGTAATCCTTACCATTCTCTTGAGTTCCTTAGTTGGATCTATTGTTGGGATCGTTATCATGGTCTTCAAGGGAAAAAACTTTAAATACGCCATTCCCTTTGGACCATTCCTCTCTTTTGGCGCTGTGATGGCCCTTTTTTATCAAAATGAAATCATCTCTTGGTACTTACAATGGAAAGGATAATATGGGGAAAGGGAATTGGTTATTTAGAAAAATAGGTTTGAGCCTCAGAACAGAGGTCATTATCAATATTTCGCTTCTCATGCTGGCGGCGATCCTGTTGATTGGATTTACTACAGCTAAGATCAATGAGAAGAATCTTATTCAAGAGAAGATAAAAAATGGGGAAGGAACGATCCAAGATTTTCAAGGAATCATTGACTTTCTGGCCAAGGATAAAAAAGATTTTACATTGACCCATCCTTTTTTGAAGAACCAGATCCAGGATTTTATTCGCATCTATATTAAGGAGAGGGGGTTCTATGATTTAGTGATCGTAGATCATGAGCTGAAGGTCATTGCCAGCAAGCGGACAGATCTGGTCGATAAGAGCTATTCGAATGATATTATGAAAAATTCTATTGTCCTCGGTCAATTGAATTATGAAATTGAAAAATCCGGAGGGTTTCTTTCGCCGCACTATAGGAAATTAATTCTCTATTCGCCCCTGTGGGTTCGGGGCAAGATTTCCGGGGGAATTCAAATGGAAATCCCCATTGGGGATGTGATGATGCATTTATTGAGATCTCAAAGAATGATTCTGATCTCAATGATTCTTGATGGAATCGTCCTGATCGTTTTTGGGAGTTTTTTGCTCTCTCGTGTCCTGGTCAAACCCCTGAAAGATCTTGTACGATTAACACAAAAAATCAGCGAGGGGGATTTTAGTCAAAAAATAGAGGTGTCTTCTGGGAACGAAATTGGGCAACTGATTTCTTCTTTTAACCGAATGATAGAGAGATTAAAGGAAAATCAAGAGAATATAGACAATTATTTAAAATCCCTTGAATTGGCGAATAAGAAGTTGAAGGAGGCTCAGGAGGAACTGATCCGCACGGAGAAATTGGCCTCCATCGGGAGGTTTGCAGCGGGAGTGGCTCACGAGGTCGGGAACCCTTTGGGGGCCATTCTTGGATATACCAGCATTTTGGAAAAAGATGGGATGGATCGGGAGGAATCGAAGGATTATCTAAAGCGAATTGAAAAGGAGATCGAGCGCATCAATCGGATTGTCCGAGAATTATTAGATTTTGCGCGGCCATCTAAATTTGAGATTCACGATGTGGAGATCAATAAAGTGATGGAAAATACCCTTTCATTAATCTCCTATCAAAAGATCTTTACAAGTATTGAGACCCAATTAGAACTAAAGCCTAATCTACCAATGATCAAAGTGGACGAATCTCAACTCTCTCAAGTCTTTATCAATATTATTTTGAATGCGATTGATGCCATGCCCGGCGGTGGTATTCTCAGAATTCAAACCGAAGATCTGTTCGTAGAGGACCCATTAGAAGATTCTTTCCAGCAGTTCTATTCACGCCGGCGTCGAGAAGATCCAATAGAATCGGATTATTCCCGATTGCGAAAACTCGATCCCGTATCAACGGTTCTTGCAAAATTCCAAAAAGGGGATCGATTGGTCAAAATAAGAATCTCTGATACAGGAGTGGGGATTGAAAGGGAAGATTTAAAAAGAATATTTGATCCCTTTTTTACTACGAAAGAATCTGATAAGGGTACAGGTCTCGGCCTATCGATTTCTTTAAGGATTGTTGAATCCATGGGAGGAAAAATGCGGGTGGAGAGCGAAGTGGGAAAGGGCTCTGCCTTCGAGATTTATTTTCCGACCGCATAGAAAATAAAAGTCAATAATCTAAAAGGTTAAGGTAACGATGCCCGTTTCGTTATTCGGTAAAGGGAACGGTTTTTAAAGATTTGTAAGATGAAAGGGAAAATAACAAGCTTTCGAGATTTGGATGTTTATCAAAACACATATCAAGGGTGTATTGAAGTAATAACAAGAATTATTCCGGGAATACCTGACTTTGAAAAGAATGATTTGAAAAGTCAGCTCAGGCGTTCAGTTAAGGCTATCCCTAGATTGATTGCTGAGGGTTATGCTAAAAGGCATCAGAAGCGTGGATTTCAAAAATACCTTGACGATGCGATGGGCGAATGCAATGAGACAATTGTTGGATTAGAACAATGTAGGGATTTATATGGGACAAAGGTCGATAAGCCACTGTGTGAATTATTGATTGACTTGTACGATAAATCAGGAAGGCAACTGTATAATCTGTCATCTGCTTGGAGTAAGTTTAAAAGACGATAAACGTTACCTTTTGATAACGATACGGGCCTCGTGGCCTATTACCTTTAAACAAACGATGGACCTTTTAATCATAAAATAAACAAATAAAAGCTTCGCCAACGATAAACGATTCAATGGGGGGATAAAGATGATTCCAAAACGTATTCTTATTATCGACGATGAGGAAAACTTTAGACATATGCTTTCCGTCATATTGAAAAAAGAGAGATATGATGTGGAGACGGCTTCAAATGGAGAGGAAGGCTTACAGAAGATCGCGGTTTCCCCTTTTGATCAAATTCTTTGTGATATCCGTATGCCTCAAATGGATGGTATGGAATTTTTGGGTAAAGTACAAAAGATGGGAATGGATGCGCCGATTATCATGATGTCGGCTTATGGCACCGTCGATACTGCCATTGAAGCAATGAAATTAGGAGCCTATGACTACATCTCAAAACCCTTCAAACCGGATGAGATCATTTTGACTCTGAAAAAGGCGGAAGAGAGGGAACGATTAAGAAAGGAAAATGAACTCTTAAGAAAGGAGGTTGAAAAAGAGTATAGTTTTACAAATATCGTCAGTAAGAATGAAAAGATGCAGAAAATATTTGAGGTGATCAAAAAAGTTGCACAGTATAAATCGACGATTCTCATCTCAGGGGAAAGTGGGACAGGAAAAGAGTTGGTTGCGAGGGCATTGCATTATAATAGTGATCGATCCCAGAGGCCTTTTATCCCTGTCAACTGTGGAGCGATTCCAGAAAATTTATTGGAGAGCGAACTTTTTGGCCATGTGAAAGGGGCCTTTACGGATGCCATTCGAACGAAGAAAGGGTTGTTCGAAGAAGCCGACGGTGGGACCCTTTTCTTAGACGAGATTGGAGAGCTACCTCTGCAGCTTCAGGTCAAACTTCTCCGGGTACTCCAAGATGGAGAGATCAGAAGGGTGGGAGAATCGAAATCCATTCAAGTCGATGTAAGGATCGTTACCGCCACAGTGAAGGATCTTACCAAGGAAGTGAACGAAGGTCGGTTTAGGGAAGACCTGTTTTATCGATTAAATGTCCTTCCCATCCATATTCCACCCCTTCGAGAAAGAAAAGAAGATGTCCCTTTGCTCATTGACCATTTTATAAGTAAATACAGTCAATCCATGAATAAAAATGTGGTGGGCATCCATCCCAAGGCTCTGGATGCAATGATGAGCTATCACTGGTACGGTAATGTGAGGGAGTTGGAGAACACCATCGAGAGGGCCATCGTACTGACGGATGGGGATAATATCGAATTAGAAAATTTACCTGTTGAAATTCAAGATTTTCGAAATGGAATTCGGTTGGCACCATTGGCTGAAGAAGAATATTCCATTAAAAAGGCCTCCAGATTTTTAGAGATGAATTTGATCAAAAAGGCTTTGAAGAAGACGAAGGGGAATCATACCCAAGCTTCGAGATTGCTCGAAATAAGCCACCGAGCTCTGTTATATAAAATTAAAGAATACGAAATCGTTGAAAGGGAATTGTGAAATGATAAGATAAATCAGATAGGTATCCCATCGGTTTAAAAACGATTATGCAAACATTTCATTTCCTTTGGAAAAAGTTTATATCCCAATTTGCTTTAACTAATCAAAATTTAATAGTCCTTTCTTGTGGTGGCATTTTTTGTCTGAATTCATTAAAGTTTTTTCATATGAATCTGCCGAGGAAAGAATTAGCACAAAGCAGTGAATATCGTTTATTTATTCTCAATTTTTACCTTTTAAATTATAACCTATCAAAATGATTATATAATTTTATCATTCCCCCCTCCCATTTCAAATCAAGAAATATATTGGTATGGGTTTTGCAGGGTTAATCCTAAATTCAATTTACAGGGTTGCAACATGGAGCGGTGTATCACATCAAAAGGTTTTACACTAATTGAAGTTTTAATATCCTTGGTCATCCTATCCATATCGTTGTTGGCCTTAGCCGGTTTAATGGTAACGACAACGAGGAATACCTCATTTGGAGGTCACCTGACCGAGGCTGCTACATTCGCTCAAGACAAATTGGAGCAGTTTAGAGCAATGGGGTGGGAGCATATAACACCGAACTCATCAGATCTGGCGACTGGTTCTACTGGAATCAATTATAGTCGAAATTGGACTGTTGTCGCAAATGGAAGTCTAAAGACGGTCACCGTGACAATCAATTGGACTGACCAGACAAATCACACGTTGACACTGCTTTCAGTGGTTTCGCAATAAATGAGCCGCCCTGTCTCCTTGTTGTCGAAAAGAAGAGGGGAGAAATTGAATGGAGAAAAGAAAAAGATGACGACTGGATGGGCAATGAAAGAAAGGGGAGTCACCCTCATTGAATTGTTAGTTACACTGGTCATCTGTTCGATCGTGGTTGCTGGGATCTATCGTGTCTTTATTGCCCAGAGCAAAGCCTATACGGTTCAGGATCAAGTCGCTGAGGTTCAACAGACCGTCAGAAGCGCCCTGGATATTTTATTGAGGGATCTTCGAATGGCAGGATATGAGGACGATAGCCCCATCTCGCCGATTGCGATTACTACCCCCATCGTCTATCCGGTCGCAGATAGCTCGATCACTGTCAGTTATGCCTATTATGACAGCGGCACTGCATCGTATCAAAGACACACAGTGCAATACTGGAGAGATGCTCCCACCTCAAGATTGTACCGCCAGCTAACCGTCAATGATGTGGCTCAACCTCAAGAAATTCTATTAGAAAATGTGGATTTCTTCAATTTGTCTTATGGCGTAGATGAAAATGAAGACGGAGCAATGGATGATCGGAGCGGAGATGGCACTGTTGATGATCAGGACTGGGTTTCTGCGGCGAATGTGGGGGCAATCAAAGTGGTTGCTCTTCGCGTGACTCTAACTGGAAGGCCTGAAAAGGCTGATGCGAATGACGATCGCTTTAAGAACGTGACACCCAGAACTTTGGTCACTGCGGTTTCATTAAGGAATTTATCTTTTAATAGATGAGACCGACAAACTCAATTCGAGATAAGGAGTATAGGATATGGTTAAAGAAAAAAGGAATTGGTTTTTAAAAGATCAAACAGGTGCAGCGATTATCATCGCTCTCATCATGATGGTCGTGCTGACACTGATCGGTATCGCTTCGACGTTTACCTCGACGTTTGAGATTAAACTCTCTGGGAACAAAAGAGGAGCAACAGATGCGTTTTACGCCGCGGATAGTGGAGTGAACGTGATTGCCGCGAGGACCGATAATTTTAACAGAACGAATTATGATCCGACGACCCATAAGTATAACCCTTTTACAGACACCCAAAATGTCAATGTTACGAATGCCCAAGTAAATGTCAATTATGATCCAGATCGGAAAGGGGCGCCAAGGGGAGGAGGGTTTACCGCGATCAATCTTGAATATGATCATTTTCTGATCCAATCTTCAGGAAAGGATCAAGTTGAAATCAGTCCAATTAAATCCGTTTGCACACTTGAGGAAAGAGTACTGAGAATACTGCCTATCCAACAGTGAGGAGGATATTGATCACCATGCAAAAGAAAACCTATCTCATGATTTTATTAATGCTCTTAAGTCTTTCTTTTCGAGCCTTGGCTCATGATACGGATATCTATGTTCTGGATCAGAGTATGCAACAGGTTCCACCGGATGCATTGATCGTTCTTGATTTATCGGGAAGTATGAATTGGACCCCTGCGGGCAATTCAATGTATGTGGCAGGCACCGACTGTTACATTGACGGCCCGTTTTATCCCAGATCAGGAGACACTCACACACATGAATGTTCCGACCTTTCCCAGACCTCAGGTCCCAAATATGGTGACTCACTATCATGTAATGGCCCTTTTTACAAAACCTCTGGTACGAAGACGCTCGATGGCAATCCAATTGATTTTAGTACTAATTGTAGTAAACTTGCCATCGCAAAGAGGGCTGTTTTCACATTTCTTGATGCGGATGGCAATAACGTTATTAATCAAGATGACGAAAATACGTTAAAAATGAGAATGGGGTATATGAGATTTTATGACTGTGGTAGCGATACAGGAGCTAATTACAGCAGCGGCTGTAATACACTCATTAAATCTATAAATACGAAATACAGCAATATTTATTGCAACAGTGACTCGAGTTGCACTTCATCAAGTTCTTCATCCAGCAGTGTGAGCGGTGAAAGTGCATCGGGAGGAACACCTGTTGCATCTTCATTGAGTGAGGCGAAGCTTTATTTTGACTGGACCAAAGATCCAAGTCGTGATAATGCTGCGAACTGCCGCCAGAAATTTGTGATTCTCATCACAGACGGAAATGACACTTTGGCGTGTAGCGGCTCCGGAAGTGAAAACCAATCAGATCAATATAAGAGAAGAAGAGAGACGGTGGCTAAGGCGAAGGCACTGGCCAATGCCGGATATTTGGTCTTTGTGGTGGGATTTGGTGCAAACATGCCCCATCACATGATGAATACCCTGAACTGGTCCGCCTACTATGGAGGGACAGACAATCCAAATGTGACCAATTCAATCACCAGTATGTATTCCATCCCTTATGGCCAGAGCTACCCATCGGGTATTACCAGTTGTCAGAGTTCGCCAAAGTCCTCCCATAACCTTGGAGATGGTTCCCATTATTATGCGAGTACCAGTGAGAATAGTGGGGTTCAGTCAAACGACCCTGGAGAGATGTCCATATCAGGATATGCATTTTTGGCCACGGGCGCTACAGAACTGCGAGATGCAATAGAGTCCATCAGAAACTATATCATTGCACTCCTTGCAAAATCGACTTCATATGTAGCCCCTGTCGTCCCAATCAGCCAGATGGAGAAGACAAGTTCTGGGAATCGTATGTATCTTGGGATGTTTAAACCAACGACAAATAGCTTTTGGAAGGGAAATATCAAAAAATATGGAATTGCCACAGAAAATACCGAAACGTTAAAAATAGGCGATATTATTGATGCTAAAACCCCATCCGAACTGGTTATGACCCCTCAGAACAAGATTAGTGACACCGCAAAGTCTTACTGGAGTTCTGTCGTAGATGGAGGGGAGGTCGATAAGGGAGGGGTTGGTGAGAAACTGTTCGCAAGGGATTTCACTTCCAATCCAAGAAAAATATACACTTACCTGGGAACTAATAGTGATTTGACCCATTCATCAAATGCCTTTAGTTTATCAAATGCCGCCATAACCCCTGCAATATTATCAGTTACCACTGACACCGATAAAAACAACATTATCAAATTTGTCCATGGGCTGGATGCTTGGGACTGGAATAAGAATGGTATTTTCGATGAGAAAAGAGATTGGATTTTAGGGGCTTTTATCCATTCGAGACCTACGGTCATCCATTATTCAGATCGATCGGTGATCTATGCCGGAGCCAATGACGGCATGCTCCATGCCTTCGATGATGACACAGGGGAAGAATTATGGGCTTTTGTTCCCCCTAACTTATTGCCGTATTTGAAAAAGTTTAATGAAGAACTTACCCTCCAAATATTCTTGGATGGTTCTCCGAAGGCGTACGTAGGCACCGATCGAACTGTTATTATTTTTGGCGACAGAAGAGGGGGAAACCGATACATTGCATTAGATGTTACAAGCCCCCTCTCACCTACGTTTCTCTGGGAAATTAGTCCCTCCAGGACAGGGTATGAGGAATTGGGCCAGACATGGGGTACCCCAAGAATCGGAATGATTAAAGATGGGTCTGCGGGAAAGTGGGTGGCTTTTATCAGTGGAGGATATGACGACACCCATCAGGATCCTCAACCTCCTCTGGCTCCCCCGGATGCCAAAGGCACAGCAATCTACGTCGTTGATATATTGACAGGGGACCCGATCTGGGTATATTCAAAGAATACGAAGAATTTAGAAATGAGATATTCTATCCCCAGTGAGATCGCCCAGGTAGATGTCACTGGAGATGGTAAGATTGATAGGCTCTACGTTGGGGATATGGGAGGAAGAATTTGGAGATTCGATATTGGAGATGTAAGTGAAACCGCCAGCTGGACAGGAAAGATTATCTTCAATGCCAGTGGAAAGATATTTTATCCTCCTGATGTGACGCTTGAAAAGGATAGTGGTGGAAATTTTGAAATGTTGTTTTTTGGGACAGGGGATCGAGAAAATCCTAAAGATACCAGCTTTACCAACACCCTTTATGCTATCAAGGACAAAAACCCAACCACCCCATTAACAGAGAGTAATGACCTTGTTGATGTCACCCAGGATCTGTTGCAAGATCCGAATGGATCTCAGTCTGATAAACTGGACTTGCTCAATCAATTGAAAATAAAGAATGGTTGGTATATTAGGCTGAGCCAAAATTCCGGCGAAAAGTGCCTTGCCGAGTCTGTCGTTTTCGCCGGAGCTGCCTATTATACAACCTTCTCACCCACCTTGGGCAGTCCAGACGATATCTGCCTTGTTGGCGAAGGACAAGGGAGAATCTACGCACTGAAATATATGACAGGAAATGCTGCGTTTAACCTGGATGATAGTAATGATATAGGAACAACGCAGATCCTGAGGAGAGAGGATCGGTTGATGGGGATGGGTACTGGCATCCCATCCGGGGTCATCCTCACCGTTATCGGTGGTACGGTAACAGGATATGCAGGTGTGGCCGGAGGCGTTTATTCCCCAATGCTTTCAACTGTCAGAAGCATCATCCCCACTGGTTGGAGGATGGTTTTTTAAAAAAATAGGCAGATCTGTCCCACACTCACAATTTGTATCAATTTAGCGTTTTGAAAAGAGTTTTTTTTTCATCTCGATAGACGGGGTTTTCTAACCCCGTCTTGGCGGGACAAGGATGTTCCGCCTATTGGATCCGGGGCTAATTTAGGGTTTTTCAAAGAGCTAAAGTGTTGCCACAATTTCTATATTTTGAGTTTTCCTTTGGACAATGATATAGTAAATTGTAGTTGGTTTTCTTTTGATATGTTGGTGAAGAAGAGAGAAGTGCGTACCTCTATATTGAAAATGATGGAGCGTTATCGATTATGGCCATCCCTTAGAATCTTGAGCATCTTTTGTTTTCTCTTTTCCCTTGTCCTTATTTTGTCCTGCGAAGGTCAGAGAGAGAGAGAATTCAAATCCAAAACCAATTCCCCTCCTGTTATTACGTCCGTTAATACTTTCCCAGAGAAACCTAATAAAGAGAGTGAATTAGACTTAGTCATCCGAAGCCAGGATCCGGATGGAAATCCTGTTACTTACCGTTACCAATGGATCAGAAATGGTGAAGAAATTGTCGGAGAGAACAAGAGTATTTTAAAAAGCGGGAATTTTAGAAAGGGAGACCTTATCCAGGTGAAGGTGACCCCCTCTAATGGGAAAGTGGATGGAAAGCCATTCCTATCCGATCCGGTGAAAATCCTCAATTCCCCGCCCATGATTGAAGAGGTGCGGATCGAACCAAAGATGGCTTTTTCCAGGGATAACTTGAGAGTTTATGTAAAGAGTTTTGATGCCGATGGGGACTTTGTTTATTATACCCATCAATGGGAAAAGAACGGAGTCGTTCTCAATGAGGAGAGGACAGAAATATTGGAGCGAACTCGATTTAAAAAAGGAGACTCGATTAGAGTCACGGTGACAGCGGATGACAGAGAAATCCCGGGTTCTCCCAAAAAATCCGAACCTGTTATTATATCGAATAGCTCGCCCATTATTATTTCATCGCCACCCACTTCCACAGAGGGTACGACCTATCTCTATAAGGTCAAAGCGAGTGATCCGGATAATGACCCCATCGTTTTTAACTTAAAATCCGCTCCCAAAGGAATGGAAATGGATAAGAACACAGGCTTCATCCGTTGGGAGATTCGACCAGAAGATAGGGGATCCCATTTGATTGTGATTGAGGCATCCGATAATGAAGGAGCCAAAAGCGTCCAACAATATACATTGACGATTGAATTCAAATCATCTTAATGAATGACGTCACAATAGGGAAAAACCATTCTTACACGGGTCCCTCCGTAGAAAAGGATAGCAAAAAGATATTAGAAATGGTGGCTCCGGGTCATTTTTTGATGCATCATTTTTTAGCTTTGCCTTTCAGGTGTTAACTGTTGTCAATTGGTGTAAAACTCACTGTAACCATTAAAGAAAAATACTATTGACAAATATTTTTAACGCAATACAATTAAGTTAAAAGAGCTGATTGAATACCACCGAGGGAACATATTGCCATTTTGTGAGGGGTATAAGAAGAAGTGAACAGAAAGGGTGTTACATTAATTGAGCTAATCGTTGTAATGATCATTATTGCCATTGGGGCTGTGTTAATGGCTCCCGGTATCGGTGCGTGGCTGCCTAATTATCGTCTGAGAAGCACAACTCGAGACATTGTGTCGACAATGAGGACAGCACAAATGAAAGCCGTCTCGACGAATATGGAATACCGGGTTTTATTCGATCCGGGTGCAAAAACCTATATCCTCCAACGAAATTCAGGAGGATGGCAGCCAGACGGAGCCACCCAAGCACTGCCAAGTGGAATTGAAATCAGTGCAATTAACTTTGCTGGAAACAATGCTCAATTCAATTCTAATTCCACTGCTTCTGGAGGAAGTATCACATTGAGAAATACTAAGAGCACAGAAAAGAAAATAACTCTCACTACCTCAACGGGAAGAATTAAGATTGAATGAAAGGATTGAAAAACAAGGGGGTTTTTCTTTAATCGAGGTTTTAGTCGCAGTGGTCTTCCTCGCGATAGGGGTTCTTGCCATAGCGGGCTTGCAAGTCACCTCGGTCCGTGGAAATTATTTCAGCAATAATTTGATGCAGGCCACTTATGTCGCTCAGGATAGATTGGAATTCTTGAAAAACCTACCTTTTAATTCTCCTCAATTAGGTGCCAACAATTACAATGATGGAAACACAACAGTTTCAGGGGTTGTCTTTAATCGTTCATATACAGTCGTTGATAATGTCAATGGTTATAAAAGGATCACCTACGTCGTTACATGGAATGATGGAGTTGGTCACAATATCACCTTTTCCACTGTCAGGTCACAGTAGTGAGCTCGATTAGCCTTGTAAAAATTAAAGAGGATAAGGGGGTAACCCTTGTTGAATTGATGATTGCTTTGATGATGAGTAGCATTCTCATCGCTGCTTTGTATCGAACATTTATCGGTCAACAAAAAACCTATACGGTCCAAGAACAAGTAGTCGATATGCAGCAAAACGTAACGGTATCCATTCATAGAATGATGAGCGAAATCAGAATGGCTGGATTTGGAAACGTTAACAATGCCCTGGGTCTGGTTGGAGGGGTAAATGGCTTTACTCAAGTCATTACACCAGGAGCCAATTCGGTCACTATTGTCGGTGGATTTAAACAAATCCGGCGAGACAATGGCAGCCCTATCACAGTTGATTCAGCTTCAGGAAATACGATTACACTGGACTATACACCGAACTCGGAAGAATTTAATACGGAAGCAAAAAGGTTTATTTCTATCGGAGGGGTTGAGAGTAATAAATTCCAGATAAATGGGAAGGTTCTGACTCTTGATAGTGGCCTTAAACTAAATCATGCAAAAGGAACCCCTATATTTAAAATACAAGCCATTAGTTATGGTCTTGGTCTCAGTGATGGTAAAAAGGTGCTTCAAAGAAATGAGAATACAGGTGGGGGTGCCTTTGCTGTGGCAGAAAACATAGAAAATGTTCAATTTGAATACTTCGACGCCAACGGCAACCCAACAGGTATTCCTTCAAATATTCGGATGGTAAGGGTGACGGTCACTGCGAGAACAGATATGTCAGATCCTGAATTTGCAGGAGGAGATGGATATCGGCGGAGGCAAATTGCCTCGAATATTTATATCAGAAATATCGGGAGTTATTTTTAGTCAGAATAAAGGAGAGGATTTCGAAGATGGAAAGAAATATTTTAAAAAACCAAAAGGGTGTTGTATTAATCATGGCTCTTTTGATGTTGCTGATCTTAACTCTCATAGGAGTCAGTTCAATTAGCACCAGCACTTTTGGAACCAAAATATCCGGAAATGAAAGGGTGGGTGCCGATGCTTTTTACGTTTCCGAAGCAGGGATTCAAGTGGCCATTAATCAACTTCCAGATAATGTTAATGCTATCCCCAAAACACAGCTTAAAGAAGATTCATATTACTGGAGCGGGGGACCTAAGGATGAGGGAAGTCCCAAACCCATGCAATCTTTTGGATTTTACCAGAAGCCTGGATACGATGTTAACTTTGCATTTAATCGGTTTCAAGTCAATGCTACGGGTGAGTCCTTTGGTGCAATGAAAGAGATAGAGGTTCAGGTGAGTTGCGGCCCTTTTGGCGCCGGCACTCAATATAATAATTGACGGACTTGAAGTGAATTTAATCAGCAGTGGTTAAGATGAATTTACAAATATGATGGTCTCGTAAAAAGTTCAAAATTACCCTGTTTTGTCATTCCAGCGAAAGTCCTGCGCCCCGCGGGATTATTTCAATGGGTTCTGGACTCCGGCTGGAGTTCATCCCGATGAAAATCGGGGCCGGAGCGAAGGTTTCAGAGCTTTTTACGATATCATCAAACAAGATCGTTGTCAAAATGCCCAGAGGTGTGTAAAAATAAAATAGATGAAAAACTTTATTACCGCAGCGTTGATCATATTTTTCATATTTACAGATATTATCCAAAGCGATGCAGATGATACAGACCTTTTCCTTTCACAGATTACCCCTGATGCATTGATCCTCGTTGATCAATCAGGAAGTATGAATTGGACAATTGTAGGATCAACAATGTATGTATCAGGCACCAGTTGCAGTATTGATGGCCCATTTTATCCGGCATATGATCCAACAAATCATCCAACTAAATGCAGTAATCTTTCCCAGACGTCAGGTCCAATATACGGCGACTCATCCTGTAATGGTCCATTTTACAGAACTTCCAGTTCCGGACATGAGAGAAATTGTAGTCGCCTTGCTATCGCAAAAGGAGCGATATTTAATTTATTGGATGATAACAATGATAACGTAATTGATAGTCACGACGAGACCAGTTTGGGGATAAGGTTAGCTTATATGCGATTTCGTGATGGTGATGATACAGCAGCTGATTATAATGCGGGTAATATTAGGCTGGCCAGAAAAAATACATCCGGATGCACAGAATCCACGGATGCCCTTGGGATTGGCTCATCTTTTAGTGATATCTTCAATCGGGTGAATTGCGCAGGGGCAAACTCGGGGACTCCTCTTGCATCTTCTTTAAACGAAGGGAAACTCTATCTTGACGCGCACAAAGCTGGCGACAATGCCGGAGCATGCCGCAAGAAGTTTGTCATACTCGTGACCGATGGTGCTGACACCTACGCGTGTAGTGGAACCGGTAGTGAGACCCAAACGGACCAGTATAAAAGAAGAAGAGAATCGGTTACAAAAGCAAAGGCCCTCTTAGATGCAGGATACTATGTTTTTGTCGTAGGATTTGGGGCAGACATGCCCTATTATCTTGAAAATACACTCGAATGGATGGCCTATTTTGGGGGGACGGATAATCCTCTCGCTCCAAATTCAGGTAATATCAACGGTTATAATCCAGCATCTGTCTCGAGTTGCGGAACTTCCAGCACTACCCAGCACACTGATGGTCACTGGTATGCCACCTCGAATGACCCAGGAGAAGCAAGTTTAAGTGGACGCGCCTTTTTTGCCCAGGATCCCTCACAATTAACCAATGCCTTAAAAACCATTAAGAAATATATTCAGGAAAAAGCCTATTCTCTTACTTCGGCTGCAATCCCTTTAGTTCGATTAATCGACAAAGATGTCGTATACATAACTTCTGTTGAAACTCCTTCCTGGAATGGGAACTTAAAGTCATATCAGCTAAACGAAGATGGAACTCTTCCAGTTGATCCAGTAACCAAACTTATCAATGTAAATCCCGTGTGGGATGCCGGCGTAATATTGAATCAGAAAAACCCAGATGACCGAAAAATTTATACCTATTTGGGGGGTGCCGGAAAAGAAGAATTCAAACTCACTAATTCAAATTTAACAAAAGAAGCCTTGGGTGTGCCAGACGATATAAATCGCAATAAGTTAATCAACCATGTCCGAGGAATTGATGCCTATGACCTCAACGGCAACGGGAATACAACGGAGCTAAGAGAGTGGAAGCTCGGGGATATCTTTCATTCCAATCCCGTTATCATTGGTGAGCCCTCTCGTTTTTTTATTGATGAGGGTTTTAGCGGGGTTGGAGGTTTTTATCAGGCGAATAAGGATCGAACAAAAGTTATCTTTGTCGGGGCTAACGACGGAATGCTCCATGCCTTTAACGCAAGCACCGGAGATGAAGTATGGGGTTTTATCCCAAATAGTTTGCTGAAGAATTTATTATCGATGGTCTCGACCCATACGTATTATGTGGATTCTTCGCCAAAGGTTGCCGACGTCTGGTTCGATAGCAACGGGGATAATATTAAAAGTGCTGGTGAATGGAGAACGCTCTTGGTTTCTGGTTTAAGAAAGGGTGGTAAGACTTATTTCGGCCTGAACATTACAGATACCTTAAATCCGATATATTTATGGGAATTTCCGAAATCTACAGATTCTGCAACGCTTGCAAAAGTTGGGCAGAGTTGGTCCGAACCTGCCATCGGAAGAGTGAAAATTGAATCGGGAAGTAATCTTGTCGAAAAGTGGGTTGCCTTCATCGGCGGAGGTTTTGATTATGCCAACAATGTTGGAAAGGCTTTCTATGTGATTGACATCAATACCGGGGATATTATTAAGGAGTTTTATGGACTGAGTGGGATGGATTATTCGTTGACAGCGCCTCCGATAGCTGTAGATACCAATTTAGACGGATACGTCGACAAGGTTTATATGGGTGATTTAGGAGGGCAGATGTGGGCATTCGATGTTTCATTTGATGAGACGATGAAGAAAAGCGATAGTCAATGGACAGGAAAAAGATTATTTACAGCTCCGGTATCAATTAGCGAAAAACATCGAATTTACTACCAAGCTGCTGTGGCATTTGATAGGTATAGAAACCCCTGGGTTTATTTTGGGACAGGAGACAGGGAATACCCCAAAGATGATTCAAATCCGGCAGAGGGGTTCTATGCAGTTAAAGACGATGGAAAAGGGACCGATGGGTCGGGCACTTATCCATTGACAGAACCAAATCTCTCAGATGTGACCCCGATGAATACATTCGATCCTACCTCCTTAAAAGGATGGTATATAAAACTGGGAAAGTCGGCGGGAACGCCGGGAACATTAGAGAAAGTGTTGGCGAGACCGTCAGTATTTAATCGGTTAGTATATTTCACCACCTATACTTACACCGGAGCAGCCAATCCTTGCACCGTGGCAGGTGAAGGAAGACTCTATATCGTTGAATATCTCTCCGGGGGAGGGGCATTGACCGTTGACGATTTAAATGACCTGGCAGGACCCCCCTCCTCAGGTTCAACGCCAATCGGTTTTGGAATCCCTTCTCCCCCAACCATTTCCGTGAATTTGAAAGGCAAGGCGTCGGTGAATGTTGGAACGACAAGTAATCAAATCCTTTCGGAAGAAATATTTTCTCCTGCGACATCTAAGGAAATTATTTATTGGCGAGAAGTAATTCCGTGAACTGGTTTATCAATGGGGAGCCCTTTTCTTGCAAGACGGGAGGGCTTAAAGGATGACATTCAGATTAGATTTGGGTTTATTTTTTGTTGGAGTTTTCTGATCTTTTCTTGTGCCTCTGAAATGGAATGGTCTAATTTCAAAACAAGCTGAAAACTATCGAGGGCTTCCGAGACCATCCCGTTGGCTTCATAAGCCAGTCCTAAGCTAAGGTATAGGCGAGCCAACTTCGAATGGGGTAGTCCCTTGACTTCAGCCGCCGTCTTATAATGTTCAATTGATTTATCATAATCCCCTTTCTCCATAAAGCAGTTTCCGAGCATCGTGTAACAATCAAATCTTATAGAAGGGCTTGAAGAAGCCAATTCGAATTCGGATATGGCGTAATCGAACAGTTCCATCTCCTTATAAGCAATCCCTAAGTGGTAGTGCATCTCCGAGTCTTTATCAACGGAAGTGGTTTCAGTTTCGTTTGATGGAATCGGAGTTTCAAGAATGGGAGGAGGGGGAGGCAAAAGGGGCTTTTCTTCCATGACCTTTTTCCCGGGAGGATGAGGATACTCAGGAGTAGGGGCTTCTGCCGGAGGGACCACCCTGGAAACTTCTTTTGGTTGCTGATGGCCCTCGATACTATCGAGCGCTTTCAAGGCTTCCTGGTCATCCGGTTTAATCTCCAAGATATTTTGAAAGCAGCTTCTTGCGCTTCCAATCAGTCCCTCCTTTATATATAATTTCGCTATGTTGTGAAATGTTTCAATGTGCTTGGGATTAATCGAAAGAACCTTCTTGTAAATTGAAATCGCTCGAAAATTCAAATCCTCTTCTATATATAGGTCGGCCAACTTTAAATACTCGCTGATTGCCTTTTCATTTTCACCGTCTTTTAAGTAAAGGTCCCCCAATTTAAGATACAATCGCTTGTCTTTAGGCGTAGTCTCAATAAGTTTTAAATACTCCTTGATCGCCTTCTTAGACTGGCCTCTAAGGATATATTTTTGAGCAATGCTCAATATTTTTTCTTTATCAATGACCAAAAATTATCCTCTGGTTTTTTTACTTAGAAATTACCCAATGAAGTTTAAAAAGTCAAGTTTTTAAAAGATTGTGTAAGCATCTTTTTTTCCGTAATGAGATTAAGCACCATGAGGAAGACAGGACGGCTGAGAGAGTTTCAGACCTGCCTGCGCGTAGTCCCGCCTTGCGGGACGAAGGCAGGGCGGAACCTCTTATGGATTTAACTCGAACGTTGAAGAACCCATCAAAAACCTTTATTCTTAGCAAATACGGAAGTTACCCCTCACATGTCAAATGGCCGCATTTCTAAAACTTTCGAAGTCCGGCCTGTCTTCCTCTACTAATTTCACGGAATTGGAGATGCTTTCATAGATTGTTTGTCCAAATTTGAATTGTCACATTTTTCCACATCTAAATTGTTTTGCCGCCCACCAGACTTCGTCCACTGGGTTTGAACCTAACAAACCAAGTATAAAACAGGTTAACACCCCACTGCTACTGAAAATAAACTTCCGAAGGATCAACATAGTTCTCTAAAAGAAGCATCCAAAGAGAAAGCAACGAGGATCACACGGGCCTCCTATCCTTTACTATGTGACGATGTGCATCAATCCTATCTCTTTATGATCCTTAGGAAGATTGTTTGCATAGACAAAGGGACTAAAAAATATATTACTGCAGGTTCTTCAGTTACCATTGTCACCACTTCAATAATGAGGGTCTCTCCCATCTATTTGGCTGTGATTTAACTCACCACCTAGGACTCGATTCGAAAGTTCCCTTACCTAATCTTAAATTGATCCATGGTTTTGTCTAAAGGTCCCAACTAATTAAAGGGTTAATAGGTGTTTTTTAACCAATGGTTAAATATTGACCATTTTAAAAATCTTAATTATAATGGAATAAATTTATCCAATGCCAAAACTATGCGAACCCTTTAATGAATTAATTAATAAGAATTCTAACAAAAATTGGCACTTATTTTGCTTGTTTCTTAAATTGTATTCTGTAAACGCATAGTAATCGAGAATATTTCACCGAGATATTTAACATGGTAAAGAATTTAAAAAAAGTTTTAATAGTAGACGACGAAGAGACTCTAACCTGGAGTATGTCAAAAAGTCTCTCAAAAGACAAGGATAAATACGAAGTAATCATTGCAAATAATGGAAGGGAGGCTTTAAATCTGCTAAAGAAGAATAAGATCGATCTCGTCATCTCTGATATACGAATGCCAGATATTAACGGTTTAGACCTCCTTGTAACCGTTAAGAAAGAATATCCTCAGACGAAGGTAATCATCATGACCGCATACGGATCTTACGATGTTCAGAAGGAGGCGAATCGAAGAGGATCCCTGTTTTATGTGGAAAAACCGTTTGAGATATCTGACATTAGAAAAATTATAATCGATTTGATTGGTAAGAAAAAAGGGTTTCGAGGGAAATTATTTGGTCTTCAACTGACAGATATTATTCAAATGAATTGCCTCGGTCGGTTAACCACTGCACTGATTATCACCAGAGATGGGGAGAAAGGGGTCATCTACTTAAATGAAGGAGAGATCATCCACGCTGAATGTGGGGATCAAAAGGGGACAGACGCCTTTTATAAAATTCTAAGTTGGCAGGAGGGAGAGTTTGTTTCAAATGTCGGTTTCATTCCGCCAATTCAAACGATCTATCAAAATTGGGAACATTTGCTTGTCGAAGCAATGCGGAGGAATGATGAAAAAGTATAAATCACTTGGAGGGTATCTTCTCCAGACAAGATGAAGTAACCAAACATGAACATTGTCATCACAAAAGAAGATATGGAAAAAATCAATTTCTGTTTGACTAAGATGATCTCTTCATCCCTCGCTCACTCAGTGCTGTTGATCGATCGATCGGGTCAACTCATTGCCCATCATGGCAACACACCGGAGGAGATTGATGTCTTATCGCTTTCCGCGCTCACGGCTGCGAATTTCGGAGCCACTGCTGAGATCGCCCGGATGTTGGGGGAGGAAGAGTTCAGCCTTTTGTTTCATAAGGGAAAGAGCGAAAATGTGTATTTTTCGGCCATCGGTGAGCATGTCATTATGGTCACCCTTTTTGACGATCAGACCTCCTTAGGACTGATTCGTTTACAGATTAATAAAATCATCGATGAGCTTTCAAAAATTCTCAGTTCCATTTTCCAAGAAAAGACGGTCCCAATAAATGATCCGTTTCGGCCTTCTTAGAGAGGTGAAAAGACTCTGATGCCGTTCATCAACTTCAGTAAAGACGAGATTCAATGCAAAATCGTTTATTATGGTGCAGGGTTTTGCGGAAAGACCACCAATCTGCAATATATCTTTTGTCAAACAAAAGAAGAAACCAAAGGTAAGATGGTGTCGATAGATACGAAAGGGGATCGGACCCTGTTTTTCGATTTTTTGTCTTTGAATTTAGGAAAAATTAGGGGATTTGATATCCGGGTTCAACTTTATACAGTTCCCGGACAAGTACATTATGATGCTACAAGGAAATTGGTTTTGAAAGGAGTGGACGGGGTAGTTTTTGTAGGAGATTCTCTAAAGGTGCAGAGAAAGAAAAATATCGAAAGCCTCATTAATTTAGCAAAGAATTTAGCAGAGAAAGGGATCAGCATCAGGGCCATTCCACTTGTCATTCAATTTAATAAACGAGATTTAGACGGGACAGATTCTGAGATTCTTCCTGTTGAAACGTTAGAAAAGGACCTCAACTCCATGTTAAAGGTGCCATCCTTTCCTGCCAGTGCCTTAAAAGGAGCTGGAGTTTTTGAAACCTTAAGGGAGATCAGCAAGTTGGTCGTGAAAGAAGTGAGTAGAAAGATTATGCTCCTTGATAAACAATCAAGATGACGACGAAAGGGAAGCCGGAAATGGAAAAGACGATTGGTGAGGATGATATAAAAGGATTGGAGGAAGAGATTGATTCCGCTGTCGATCGGCTATTTGTTGAGAAGAAAATAGGGTTGGCAGAAAGTGTAAGGATGGAACCTCCGATCTTAGAGCCCTCTTACGAAATGGAGAAAAAAATCGATGCAGGGCGTTCTTCCCATCCTCCTTCCAAATCCCTTCCTTTATTAGAATCGTTGGAGAAAGTGGAGACCCACCTCTTGACGTTAGAGTGGGAGATTACAGAGGAGAATATCAAAAAAGCAAAGGAAGAAGTCCTCGTTTTGCGAAGGATCTCTGAAGAGAAACCCGATATTGTTTCTGTTTTAAGTCTAATGGAAAAGGTATTAAACCATATGCTTAGAGATGAAGAAAATATAGGCCCGCAAATGATCAAATTTCTATTGGATTCCAAGGAAACGATAAAACTGCTAATAAAAAAGGAATCAAGCAGTGAAATCAGTATCTATAAAAAATTGGCTCAACTTGGGATTGAAGCCAGATTCTCTTGTCTGCAAGGGATAAATGACGATAAAAGAAAACGATCTGGTTTACGTTTGAGTGAAGAGATAACCAGGACAGAGGTACCCCTGACGGCGGGAAAGCAGATCGAAGAACTCTTGAATAAAATGAATCTATTTTCCGAAAAGATGGGTGAAATTATAATAAAATTTGACCAACGCTTATTGAGGGTAGAACAAAGGTTCGTTCCGTCCTCAGAAAAGCTTATGGAAACGAGTGCCCCTTCAGTTAACGTAACAGTTTTTAAGGTCGATGAAAAGTTTTTCGGGGTAGAGAGTGATAGGGTATTCAAATTGTTTCGGGTTCCAAGTACGTTCCATAACAAATATTCAAACCAGGAGAAAATTCGATTGAAAGATTTTGAAGTGAGGCTAATCGATTTAAAGAAGATATTCTCCATTCAGGGCGGGGATCGAAGGGGAGAAGCAACGATACTCACGGTGAAGGAAAATGGCGGATATAAAGGCCTGATCGTTGATCAGGTACTCAAGAAGTTATCAACTCCAGCAGATATCGGGAAGGAATATGGTGACTATTTCTTGGGAATGATCCATTGGACATATCAGGACCATCCGGTTGAAATTCCCATTTTAGATTTGAAAAAGTTTTAAGGACTCAAGTTCTTTATGGACCCAAATGTTTCAACAAAAGAAATTGATGAAAAGATTGCCAAGAAAGATGAGGTGATCCAACGATTAACCCAAGAACTCGAGAACGTTAAAAATTTTACGGAGAGTATTATCCAGAGCATCGGAAGTGGAATTATTATCACTGAGATGAATGATACAATCACTTATATCAATCGGTCTGGAGAAAATATTTTGGGTTACTTGAAAGGTGAGCTGATTGGAAAACCCTTTAGTATTTTCGGTTTAAGAGAAAAGCATAGTGCGATGCACTCTCTTCTCGTCGATCATCCTGATGATCACGATTCGAGGAAAGAAGGGTGGATGAGGAGGAAGGACTATCATGAATTTCCCGTTGGGTTTACGATCAATAATCACTTGAGCATTAAGGGGGAAACAATCGGGAAGATTCTGATCTTTCGCGACATGACAAATGTTTACAAAATTCAGGAAGAAATATTAAGAATGGATAGACTCGTGTCACTAGGACAACTGGCCTCGGGCATTGCCCACGAACTACGAAATCCACTTGCCGGTATTAAGACAACCGCTCAGGCACTTAGCGAGGAGATGCCTAAAGATGACTCAAGAAGAGAATATTTGAACCGGATCACCAAAGAGATTGATCGTCTCAATGAACTGCTTAAGACATTTTTTTCTTTCGCCAAACCACAAAAGCTGAATTTGGTCCACTGCCACATACAGGACATTATTAATGAAATCATTCCGTTTCTTATGAAGGAGATTGCTGACAAAGGAATTCGTTTTGTAGAAAATTATCATCCGCAGCTTCCTAAGATTAAAGTCGATAAGAATCAAATGTATCAAGTTTTTCTGAATTTGTTTTTGAATGCCATTCAAGCAATGCCCAATGGAGGCGAGCTTAAGATTGAAGCCAGTCGAATGATTTCATACTCTTTAGACGGATTTAAACAAGACTTTGTTAAGATCGTCATCTCCGATCAAGGGAGAGGGATTCCCCCCCATATCGTTCAAAAGATTTTTGACCCTTTTTTCACGACAAAACCGAAAGGGATAGGGTTGGGTCTTTCGATCACCTATCAGATCATTAAGCAACATGGAGGAACGATCAAGGTAGAGAGCGAATGGGAGAAGGGAGCTTCTTTCGTGATCAGTTTACCAGAGAGATCGGAAAACCCATGAAACCATCCATTCTTATTGTTGATGATGATGAGGTGATGCAAGAAACCCTCTCTGAGGTGTTAAGGAAGAAAGGATATGAGGTCTTCTCAGTGGGTTCGGGGAATGGAGCCCTTGCGGTCACTAAGAAGAATATTATTGATCTCATTCTCTTGGACATGAGACTACCCGATGTGGATGGTTTAGAGGTTTTGAAAAAAATTAAGGAATTTGATACAGAGATTTTAGTCATCATGATGACCGCTTACTCCGATGTTAAAACTGCAGTTTCCGCAATGAAATCGGGAGCTTATCATTACATTAACAAACCGTTTGAATTAGAAGAATTGAAACTCCTGATCGAGAAAGGGTTAGAAACGAAGAGTTTGATAAACGAAGTTAGAAGACTACATCGGCAACAAAGGGAAGAAGGTCAGAATAGCCATATTTATGGAGTCAGTCCCCAGATTCAGTACGTAAGAGAATTGATTGCAATGATCAGTAAAACTCATAAGACATCTGTATTGATCCAGGGAGAAAGCGGCACCGGAAAGGAACTAGCCGCTAATGCCATCCATTACAATAGCAAGAGAAGTGGTAGATCCCTGATGAAAATTAATTGTAGTGCGATCCCGGATTCTTTATTGGAATCAGAACTCTTCGGATATGAGAAGGGGGCTTTTACCGACGCAAAAAACACGAAAAAAGGACTTTTCGAATTGGCAGATGGAGGAACCGTTTTCTTGGATGAAATTGGGGATATGAAACCATTTTTACAATCGAAGATTTTAAGGGTCCTTGAAAACCAAACCTTTATGAGAGTAGGGGGGGAGAGAGAGCTAAAGGTTGATATTCGCATTATTGCAGCAACGAATAAAGACTTAGAAGGGTTGGTAAAAGAAGGAATTTTCAGAAAAGATTTGTATTACAGATTAAAAGTGATGGTGGTTGAGATGCCCCCTCTTCGAGATAGAGTGGAGGATATTTTACTCCTTTCGAATCTATTTATTGAAGAGAATAATAAAGAACATGGTAAGAATATAAGGGGGTTTACCGAAGAAGCGAAGAGATTGCTGACCCAATACCATTGGCCAGGAAACGTAAGAGAATTAAAAAATGTTATTGAAAGGGCAATGATTTTGACAGACATAGATTTTATAACCCCCAAACAACTCCCTTTTGAAATGAAACAGACTGACAGATATAGTCGAGGGAAAACGGATCCTAATTTGTTTGAGGATACAGACGATATGTCGTTGGAAAATACGGAAAAGATGCATCTTTCCAAAGTCTTAAAAATATTCGAGTGGAATAAATCGAAGGCTTCAAAAGCTTTGGGTATATCTCGGGCTACTTTGCGGGCGAAGATAAAAAAATATAATATAATAGACATTTAGCTCATAATATTAAATACTTATTGATTAATATTAAAGTTGTTTATTAGTTGTTAATCATTATTTATCAGAATTTTAAAAGTTACTAAAATATTTTTCTTGACTTTTTAGAAAAATTAATAATAATTTATTTAATTCTATAGAAAAACGAGGTTAAAAATGATTTGGGGGAAAAGGAAAAATGTAATTGGTCTGGATATTGGGTCCAGTTCAATTAAACTCGTTGAATTAAACGAGGGAAAACATGGGCTTAAGTTGCAAAATCTTGCAATCTCTCCTCTACCACCAGAAGCTATTGTGGATGGAGCCTTGATGGATTCGGTCACTATTATCGATACAATACGAGACCTCATCGCCGGCTCTAAGACAAGGACGAAGGATGTTGTGATATCTGTCTCCGGTCACTCAGTAATTGTTAAGAAAATTAATTTACCCTTAATGACAGAGGCCGAATTAGAAGAATCGATACAATGGGAAGCTGAAAGATATATCCCCTTTGATATCAATGATGTGAATATCGATTTTCAAATATTTGGTTCTGGTCCAGAAAACCCTGACGTGATGGATGTTATTTTGGTGGCAGCCAAAAAGGACATTATTAATGATTATGTCTCAGTGATCATGGAATCCGGTTTAAACCCAGTCATTATTGATATTGATTCCTTCGCTTTGGAAAATATGTTGGCAATTAACTACGAGATTGAAAAAGAAGAGACCGTGGCGATGGCCAATGTCGGTGCCAGCGTCACCAACATCAATATTCTAAGAAATAATGTTTCTGGTTTTACAAGGGACGTTTTTAAAGGGGGCAATCAAATCACAGAAGAAATCCAAAGACAACTCCATATTGACTACGAGGAGGCGGAGAAGATAAAAGTGGGCAGCAAGGTGGATATGAACTCGCAACCGATTATTCAGAGTTTATTGAAAACAGCTTCTGAATCTTTGGCCATAGAGATAGGAAACTCGTTGGATTTCTTTCAATCCACAACCACCTATGAAAAGATTAGTAAGTTATATTTGAGCGGGGGAGGGTCGAAGATCAAAGATTTTGATATCATTTTACAACAACAGATTGGCATACCTGTCGAAATCATCAACCCTTTAAAGAAAATAGAATACAGCGAAAAGAATTTTGATATTGAATATATAAGGGAAATTGGGCCTATCATGGCCGTCGGAGTGGGCCTTGCCTCACGAAAGGTAGGAGATAAATGATAAAGATCAACTTGCTTTTGGCAAGGAAAGAAAAGAAGAAGGTTGGAATGAGTAAGGAAATTGTTGTTCTCATTCTCTCTATCTTCCTCTTATTGGTGTTGCTCGTTATTGTTCAATGGAGAATTGACAAGGAAAAAGAAAATACCATCGCCCAGATATCAAACACAAAGAAAGAAATCACCTATTATAAATCCCTGATCGCGGAAGTCGATAAAGCGAAAGCATTACAGAAAACTTTGCAAGACAAGTTGAACGTCATTAATTCATTAAAAAAACAGAAGTCGAGCCCTTCGAGAGTATTAGATGAATTAAGCATCGACAAGCCAGAAAAAATTCAACTTGAGTCTCTGAAGAAAGAGGGAGGAAAATTAGGGATTGAAGGGATTGCCTTAGATGATGAAACGGTAGCAAATTTCATGACGAACCTTCGGAAGTCGAAGGTTTTTAAGAACGTTGATTTAATTGTGAGTGAACAAATCGAACAGAGCAAAATTAAGTTGAAGAAGTTCATTCTCTCGTGTGAAATATCTTTGATGTAATGCTGGGGGGATCGGAATGGCTCTTTCAATAAATTCCATCTTAAAGCTCTCGACATCTAAAAAGGTCTTGATATTGGTTGGCATTCTATGTGCGATAACCGGTCTGTATTTTTATGCTTTTTTTAATCCCCGCCAGGAAGAATTGAAGGTATTGAAGGATGATTTGAATAAGCAAATTAAGGAATTGAATGAGAGCAAGGCGATTACAAGGGACCTCAAGAGATTTAAAGAACAAGCTGAGGCGTTGAATGTAGAACTGGCAAATGCACTTACCCAACTTCCCAATGAGAAAGAGATTCCTGAAATATTGAAAAACATAACCAGTTTAGGGAAAGAATCGAATCTTGAGTTTACTCTCTTTAGACCCAAGACTGAAGAGCCACAACAATTCTATGCCAAAGTCCCGATTGAACTCATTGTGCTGGGGAGTTATCATAATACAGGGATTTTCTTTGATAAGATGAGCAAACTTCCAAGAATTATTAACGTTGTCGATTTTAATATGAGTAGAACCAAAGACATTAAAGGAAAATTGGAAAACGAAGTTTTGGTGAAGACATCATGCGTGGTAAATACCTATCGATTTATCGAAAAGAAAAGTGAGGAAAAGAAAGTTGAAAAGAAGACCGAGAAAAAAGAGGTTTCAACGGAAGCAGAAGAAGACCGTTCAAAACCTAAAAAGAAATAAAATGTTTTACCATTGGATACCATTCGTGATCGGATTTTGTTTTTTGGTGACAGGTTGTGGGGGAGGGACCCCTCCGTCCTCTCTCCCCCAAAAAGAAAAATCTCCTTCGATTGAGAAAAAGAAGATAGAATCAGTAAAAAAGGCTGGGAAAAAGGATTTAGAAAAAAAGGAAGAAAAAGAATATGTCTATGATCCCGTTGGCAAAGCAGATCCTTTTAAACCTTTTATCCAGTTAACCCCTGTCAGAGAATCCACAAGAAACGTTCCTCTTACCCCATTACAGAAATATGAAATCAGCCAATTAAAGCTGGTTGCTATTATTTCAACTCCCGAGGGGAACATCGCCCTCGTCGAAGACTCGACCGGGAAAGGATATTTTTTGAAGAAGGGAACAGGAATTGGTAAAAATGATGGAAAGGTAACGAAAATTCTAAAAGATAGGGTCATTATTGAAGAAATGTACCAGGATATTTTGGGTCAGACGAAAGTCAATGAGATTTCATTAGTTCTTCATCGAATTGAAGAGGGAGGAGAATCATGAAATCTTCTCAGATGTTTAAAGTGGTCTTTTGGGTCTTTTTATTGTTCCTCACAAATAGCTGCGCCACCACCCCTACCTTAGTACAGACCCCACAACCGGATACCACAGCGCAGGATGTTAAGGTTTCGATCATCCAGAGAATCTCTTACATCGAAGAGGAAAATTATACAAGAATTCTGATAGAAGGATCGGAAACGATTGCCCCACCATTTTATAAATTATTGTCCGACCCGTTGAGGGTTACCATCGATGTTCCCCATATCGATTTAAAACAGATTAAAGAACCTGTTCGAATCGATAACGGGACGGTTGGGGAAGTCTCCGTCACACAATATGATGATAAAGGAAGAATTGAAATTGGTCTTGTTAAAATGGCCAATTACAATATTTCAAAGGAAGATAAAAATCTGGTCATTGACATCGAAAAAGTGAAAGAAATCCCTGAAGTAAAGGAAGTTAAAAAAGAGGAGGAAACGGTTAAAGAGAAAGAGATTGAAATATCGATGGGGGAGCTGAAAAAAGAGGACACCCTTCCGACCCAGCCAGTGGCAACCGCTCCTGCCTCTGAGACCGCGAAGAAAGGGAAAGAAATCGTTGACGTTTCATTGGAGCAGAAAAAGGATTTCATTACCTTTAATCTCATGGCCGATGGGAAGCTTGAGAATTATGATTCCTTTAAATTAGATTCTCCTCCCAGGTTGGTTTTGGATATTTGGGGAGTAGGCACTCGATATCCGAAAAAGTCGATCAAAATTAAAAACCCATTCATTAAAGAGGTTCGGATTGGACAGCATCCAGATAAACTGAGGGTTGTTTTCGATTCACTGAAATCTCAACTGCCTCCTTATCAAATCAATCGGATTGACGACAAACTGATCGTTTCCCTTGGTAATGTCCCTCAACCTTCCGAACCTCAAATCTTGCTGCGAGAAAAGACGGCGGAAGGGGTGACACCTCCTAAGGGTAAGGGGGTTCAGGCGTTATCTCCCAAAGCTCAAGAACAAACCCCTCCGACATCTGAGGGACCAGACAAAAGTGTGAAAGCAAATACTCTGACAGGAATTGATTTTAAACAGATGGATCATAAATCAAGAATTGTCGTTGCTCTTACGGGGGAACCTCAATTTAAATCCTACACGATTTCAAAAGGGATGATTGCGGTGGATATAAAAAATGCATCTGCTCCCAAGCAACTTCAACGCCGACTGGATACGAGTGGATTCGAGAGCGCTGTCAATTATATCAATGTTAAAAATGTTAAAACAGGGAAGGCAAACGATGTCAGGATATTGATAAAATTAAGAGAAGAGGTGCCATTTGAAACGGCTAAGGAGGGGAGAGTCCTTTTTATCGATATAGAGAAACCCAAGAAGATCGAGGCCAAAATTGAAACTGTTCCAATGCCAAAAAAAGAGGGCGCTGCAATAGAGATGAAAAAGGAGGAGACCCAAAGAGAAGAGGAAAAAGCTCCACCCGATTTGAAAAAGGAAGAGAAAGTGTTACCCGCGGTTGAAGAGAAACCCATTCCCAAACCACAAGTGACCAAGAAAGTTGAAGAAGAGAAAAAGGCTTCTGAAGAAGGGGTGTCAGAGAAGATTTATACGGGAAGAAAACTCTCCCTCGATTTCAAGGATGCGGATATTAAGAATATCCTTCGACTGATTGCAGAGGTAAGCAATTTGAATATCATCACAGGGGATGATGTGACAGGAAAGATTACGATGAGGTTAGTTGATGTGCCCTGGGACCAAGCCTTGGATGTTATTTTACAAGCCCGGTCGCTTGGGATGAGTCGGGTGGGGAATGTGGTACGTGTCGCTCCTCTCGATTCTCTAAAGAAAGAGATTCAGGCGGAATTGGAGGCAAAACGGGTGAGAGAAAGGCTCGAGGATCTGGTGACAGAACTCATACCAGTCAACTATACCACAGCGAAGGAAATTATCCCACAAGTAAAAAGTATTTTGAGCGACCGGGGAGATGTAAAAGTAGATGAGCGAACGAATATTTTGATTGTTAAAGACGTCCCTAGGAATATTTCTGGGGTGAAGAATTTAGTGAAATCGCTGGATACGAGAACCCCACAGGTGTTGATCGAGGCGAGGATTATCGAGGCCAATTTGACATTTCAAGAGGAATTGGGTGTCTCATGGGGATTTAAAGCAAGTACCGGAACGGGACAGAACAAAACGTTCACGGTGGGAGGAGGTACGCCCGGATCGACACTGGGGACCGCTACGAACAAACTTGTCGACCTCCCCGCACAGACGAAGACCGGGGCAGGATTGCCCGGTATCCTTGATTTTCTTTTTACTTCCAATTATGGATTAAAAGAATTGGATATCGCTATCTCGGCCCACGAAAACAAAGGAGATGTCAGAATTATATCCAGCCCTAAGATCGCAACACTGGATAATAAAGAGGCATCGGTTGAACAGGGATTGAGGATTCCTTACAAAAAGATGACGACAGAGGGGACCGTATCGGTGGAATTCATTGAGGCGAATTTAAAATTGATTGTAACACCCCATGTGACGAATGATGGAAACATTGATATGAAAATTAGGGCTAAGAAGGATGCTCCAGACTTTAGCGTCGTTGTCGAATCCACACCCAGTATTGATAAAAAGGAGGCGGTTACTGAAGTCTTGGTGAAGGATGGCGGGGTCGTTGTGATTGCCGGGATCTATACAATCGAAAAAACTGAAGGCACTGAAGGTATTCCTCTATTTGGTAAAATTCCATTGTTGGGGTGGTTATTCAAACGGGAAGCAAAAGAAGATAAGAGGAAGGACTTATTGATCTTCATTTCACCGAGGATTGTTAAAGATCAAACCTGATGGAAAGTCTTAATTTCTGAAGAAACCGATTAGTTTCTGAATACGTTGCATTTTATTCTGAATCAGGTAGCGCTTTATTCCTTGGATCACTTCGATCCCTGTTCTTGGATTAATTAAATTGGCCGTCCCGATTTGAATGGCTGATGCCCCGACGAGAATAAATTCGATCGCATCTTCTGCCTTCATGATCCCGCCCATTCCAATCACCGGAATTTTTACTGCCTGACTTACCTCCCAAACCATTCTCAACGCAATGGGTTTGATAGCTGGACCTGAGAGGCCTCCAATCACATTCCCTAATTCTGGTTTTTTTGAATGAATATTGATGGCCATTGCCTTGAGAGTATTAATAAGAGAAACAGCGTCTGCACCTCCTTCTTCGGCACTCTTCGCTATCGATGCAATGTCGGTGACATTGGGCGATAATTTCACGATCAGAGTTAATTTTGTCGATTTTCGGACGGCGCGCACAAGTCGGTAAACGATTTTGGGTTCCGAGCCAAAAGCTATCCCTCCCCGTTCAACATTGGGGCAGGAGATATTCATCTCGAGGGCTGATATGCCCCGAACTCCGTCAAAACATCTTGCCAATTCCGTATATTCTTTTTGGGTATTTCCAAAAAAATTTATGATGAGGTGCGTTTTGATATTTTTGAAATAGGGAAGTTTATCCCTAACAAAATCCTGATACCCAGGGTTCTGAAGCCCGATGGAGTTTAAGATCCCGCCTTCGGTTTCAAAAATCCGGGGGGGAGGATTTCCGACCATGGGTTTTAAGGAAATTCCTTTGGGTATAATGGCGCCTAAACGATTGAGGTTAAAGAAGTCTTCATACTCCTCACCAAACCCGAATGTCCCCGAGGCAACGATCACCGGATTCTTAAGTTTGATATTTCCAATTCTTACTGATAGGTCAGGGTTTCGAATAGGCTTCACCATTATTCCCAGACGATATGCCCTAAATTGAAAACAGGACCTTCTTTGCAGACACGTTGATAGGGTGTCCTCGGATCGATCGTTTTAACCACACACCCCCAACAGGCTCCAAAGCCACATCCCATTCGGGTTTCTAAAGAAGCCTGGCAGATAAATCCCTTGAATTTTACCGCCCGAGCCAGTCCCTTTAACATTTCTATTGGACCACAAGAATACATATAATGAGACGGATTGCTTTTAAATCTCCTTTTGTGGGACAGGAAGAGATCGATGACTGTTCCTTTAAATCCAAGGCTTCCATCTTCCGTGGCAATAAAAATAGTTGAATTCAATTTTCGAAAATCTTCCTCACATAAAATATCGTCCCTTGTCTTTCCACCAATAAAAACAAATAATTGGGTGGCCCCCAATGCGTCCGCCAAAGGGTACAGAGAAACGATACCCACTCCCCCTCCAAGTAGAATGACATTTGTGGAAGAGGGGAGGGGGGGCAGAGAAAAACCATTCCCCAAAGGACCTATCATATTTACTTTTTGCCCTCTCCTGAGTTCTGTCATCTTTTGGGTCCCCTTGCCTACTTTTTTATATAGGATCAATAGGTGCCCCCTTTTATTTTTTTCTCGATGGCCCTCAGAAAAACTCTTGTAAACGCTGAAAGGACGTCGCAACAAGGGATCGTACCTATCAGAAACCTTGAGCATAATAAATTGACCGGGTTTTATTGTGGCGGCAATCGGTGGACAGTAAATTTCCAAAAGAAAGTAGAGTGATTTTATTCTTTCGCTTCTTAAGACGATCCCATCAATCTCTAAGGCCATAAGACTTTCAGACTTTTTTCACCATGAGAATGGCGTCGAATCTCCCTTGATAGAATTTCTTCCTGATTCCCAACGATTGGTAAGAAAATGATTGATAGAGGTTAATAGCCGGCAGATTCGAAGAATTTACTTCGAGATAATATGTTTTGATTTTCTTTCTACTGGAAAAACCAATATAAAATTGCATTAATCTCTTTCCGATACCTAATTGCCTATAGCGAGGGTGGACGCAAATATTAAGCAGTTCAGATTCATCTTCAATATTCCGAAAAGATATAAAACCAAGCACAGGAGGGTTTGATCTCTCCCGAATTTTAGTAATAAAGCAGTGGGAGAAAGGGTTTCGCATCTCTCCAACGAACATATTCTCGGACCAAGGATTAAGTGAGGAGGACGCAGCAATCAATTGCACTTCTTGCAAATCCTTGATATCCATTTTTTTGACTGTTAATCTTTTCAGCTCCGGTCTCCCTTTCCAAAAGGGTTCTAATAAGAATTTGCATTCAATAGGACTCAATATGATTCAATAACTCCTTTGCCGCTTTCTTCATCACTTCGTCGTTTGATTGACTAAGAATAACCGAATAGGATTTTCGGGCTTCCTTATAATTTCCCCATCTCCTTTGAAGATTACCGATCTCCAATTGAGTTAAAAAGAACCATAATGAATTCTCTTTTAAAGATTGCGCCGCTGTTTCAAAACTTTTAAAAGCTTTCTCGTATTTTCCCTGCTGATAAAAAATCTCCCCTAAGCCGAAGTGGGCTTCACCGATCAAATCCAAAACATTACCTTTCATAACCATTGTATAATAATAGATGGCTTCCAGCATATTGCTTTTATTAAAATATAGATTTCCAAGTTGAAATGCTGCGTTATAAAACAGCGGATCGTTTGGATAATCCTTGATGATTTCCTTAAATGCATTCTCCGTTTTGTCGTGGTCATCACGAAAAAAATTGATTGTCCCCATCTGAGTTAAAGCAAAAAGATGCCAGAGATTCTTCTTGTTTTTTCTGACGATAAGGTCGTAGGTTTCTAAAGCCTGGTCTAAATTTCCCGACTGAATGAGGCACTCTCCTTTAATAAACAACCATTCTTCGAGATATTTAGAATTCGGGAATTCAAGCAATAGGATATCTAAGTTGGTAATGGCTTCTCTAAATTTATTTTCAAAAAAATATCCCTTTCCTATTTGAAACAGAACTCTTTCTCTAAACTTTGTGTTGATGATATTAAAATAATAGGGAAGGGAGTCAGATATTCTTCCTCCAGAAAAAATCATTTCTGCATTTAACCATTGAATAAATATTTTTTCGTCTTCAAAATGGTTTGATTTCTGTAATCTCTGGAAAGTTTTACTTGCCCCTTCCACTTCCCCCAGATAGAGGTAATTCCAATAAAGTACCAGCAATGCAGCGCCTCCGAAAATATTTCCCTGCGGAGACTTATTCAAAATAAAATCTAACTCCTTTACCGAGGAGGAATAATCACCATGGACCAGATATATTTCTGCCAGCAAAAAGTGGGTGAATAAGTTGAGTTGCGAACTCTTCAATTGGTCCTTAAGTGACCGGAAGATCTCAATTGAATCCTTGATATTTCCTGATCGATATTCACAAAAACCCAACCTCCAGTAGACCTCTGGAATTAAGAAATCGTTTTTGAACCTTTCATAAAATGTTTTGTAATTTAATTTTGCATCATCAAATCTTCCCAATCTCAACTGTGCTTCACCGAGCCAGAATAAGGCATGCCTTAAAAGTTGTTGGGAAATAAATTTAGGATCCTCCCATATTCTCTGAAAGTAAAGTATTGCAGCTTCGTAATCGCTTTTTTTAAAGCTCAGGATGCCCAACCAGAAAAGGGAAGATCGAATTAATTCATTGTTTTTGGATAATTGAGAAATCTTCTTGAGGGAAGATTCTGCATCCCTTAGTTTGTTCGATTGGAAATCAAGATGGCCCAAAAGATAATAGGAGTAATCGATTAATTCAAATTTGGGGAACTTCCTAATGATCGTAAGAAGAAACTTCTTAGATTCTTCCCCGTTGCCTAACTTCGTTTCAATTTCTGCAACCCAGAAAAGAGTATAATCCATATATTCAAAATTCTTGCTTTCGTTTATAATTCTAAAAAAAACTGCTTTCGCTTCTTTTAATTTTCCTTTATTAAGTAGAGTTCTTCCAAGAAGGAAACAAACTTCGTATAATTTCCCGTGGTTGGCATACTCCCTTATGAATTGTGAAAATTGCTTTTCGGCAATATCGTAAAAGCCGTCATTGAAAGCTCCGATCCCAACCAATATTAATTGTTCTTCATCACTCATATTTATTGAATGAACATCCTGAACAGGAAAAATTCCATAAACGAATACCGCAAAAAGGGAACAAAAAATCAATTTTTTTTTCATCTCAACAGTTAGGTCTTCCTTTTTTGATTAAAAGTAATTGCTCGGGAGTATTGACATTGATAAAAGATTCCCTCATTGGATCTAAAGAATAGAATTCATATTCCTCGATGATTTTAACTTTGACCTTCGGATAGAAGTCAATGATCTTATACTTTTCTTCTTCAATAGCCCTTTTTATAGGCTCTAAGCAATTTTTTGAATAGACGGCGTGTAGTGGCTGTAAACCATCTTTTGTTCTCGGAACGACAACATCATAATCCGAACGTTTGCGGATTAGATATTCAATGACAGATTTCCTAAGGAAGGGCATATCGCAGGCAACGCAAAAGGAAGACGCGTATGAGGAAAAAAAAAGGCCAGTGTAAAGTCCTCCTAATACACCTCGTTCTGGAAATAAGTCTCTATAGATTTTAGCGTCGAGATTAGCAAATAGCTCCTCTTCGTTCGTAACAATAATGATTTCATTAAATAATTCTTTAAATAGTATTTCAGTTCGATTTATGATAGATGTACCCTCGATTCTGATAAAAGCCTTATTTACTCCCATGCGGATACTCTTGCCACCTGAGAGAATGATGCCCGTGATATTGTTCTTAACTATCAACTTAGTTGAGTATGATAAATATTGTCTGATAATGTATATTATGTTAACTTTTACATTTTTGCCTTGAAAAACTTCTTTAAACCTTCCTCTTCTCTCCCTTTCTTCTTGCTTAACTCTTCGAATTCTCGGATAATTTCCTCTTGACGCCTTGTCAGATTCTTCGGTGTTTTTACAATAACCTGAACCAGTTGGTCACCTTGCCCATAGCCCCTTAATTTAGGAAAACCTTCTCCCTTTATCCTAAATACTTCACCGCTTTCAGTGCCCTTAGGGATAGCCAAATTTTCCTTCCCGTTTAAGGTGGGTACTTCTATTTCTGATCCTAATGCAGCTTGGGGGAAGCTTATGGGGATTTGGCAGATAATATCATCACCATCTCTTGAAAAAAAATCATGGGGCTCGATGTAAAGAAATATGAAAAGGTCCCCTGGAGCACCTCCTCTTTCTCCATCTTCCCCTTCACCTCGAATTCTCAATTTGGAGCCTGTGTCAACGCCAGGAGGAATTTTCAAATGAATCTTCTTATTCCTCCTCACCCTCCCCATTCCTCGGCATTCTTTGCAAGGATTGGGTATAAATTTTCCCTCTCCATGACACTGACTGCAAGTAGTGCTGATAGTGAAAAATCCTTGTGAGCGAGTAACTTGGCCTGATCCTTTACAATTCGGACAATGGGTAGGATAAGTTCCGGGTTTCGCACCGGTTCCACTGCAAACCTCACATAGAACATTCTTTGGTATTTCAATCTCTGTCTCTTTTCCGAATGCGGCATCGTGGAATGAGATTTTTAAGTCATACCTTAGGTCGGCTCCAGAATGTGGCTTGGACGTATGTTTAAAAGTTCTCCCAAAACCAAAAAAATCTTCAAATATATCTCCAAAAGCGGAAAAAATGTCCTCAAATCCTCTGAATCCTGTAAAACCTGTCCCCTTCAGCCCTTCTATCCCGTATTGCTCGTAGATCTGCCTTTTTTGTGGATCTCTTAGAACTTCATAGGCCTCTGATGCGATCTTAAATTTTTCCTCAGCCTCCTTATTTCCGGGATTTCTGTCTGGGTGGTATTGCATTGCTATTCTTCGATAGCTTTTTTTGATCTCCTCCTCAGAAGCATCTCTTGAAATTCCGAGGATTTCATAGTAATCTCTGTCTTCCATATATCATTGTCACCGGGTAAGTATTATTTAGTGCATTCCTCGAGTATCTTTCCCGTTCGACCTTTCTCTACAATCTCGTCCATTTTAGTCCCTAAATCTACACCTAATTCTTTCATCCTTTTCTTGGCCCAGAGTCCAATGTTTCGAGAATCTTTATAAAAATCATCTCCTCGTGGCTTTAAAGTATCGAAACTAGATAATCGTGAGTCTTCAGTTTGATGGACACTAAAAGAAGATAATAATTTCGTAAGGTTACTTCCATTGCAGAATTTACACTTGGCTCGTCTGATTTCTTTTGGATTTAGGAATAGTTGGCTGAACTCTTTTTTACATTTGTTACATCGATACTCATAAATCGGCATAATTATTTACCTTTTCCTTTTGTCTTCTTCTTTAATCCTCTTTTCTTGGTTTGTATTTCATTGTCTCTTTTTGATTCAAAGGCTTCTGAATCTGTTAAAGATTCTTCAGGATTGAATAACTTATCAATTGCATCCGGTAATTTAGACAGGTAGATATCGTATTCTTTTTGAGTCATTATCCCATTCTTGATATTTCTTTCAATATCTCTTTTATCAAATTTTTTGCTTTCATCAATATGCATATTCTCCTCCTCAAGTATTAATTAAAGAATTAGCATAATTTTATAGCCTCTTCAAGATATTTTGTATTTATTACAAATTAAAGGGAAATCTTATCTATGATTCCCCTACTCTAAATGCGATGAGGAGAGAGGAAATTGTCAAGGGCGCATTTCCAGAAAAGTCGATTGTACAAAATTGTTGACATAGTTTATAAATATTTATAATAATAACCTTAATCATTCATGGGATTGACTAACCAAATGGAAAAAAGAAGGGTAGTGATAACAGGGATGGGGGTCGTAGCTCCCAATGGGATTGGCTTAGAAAACTTCTGGGATTCCTTGGTTCACGGACGGTCAGCGGTCAGAAAAATCACCCATTTTGATGCCTCTTCGTATCCCTGTCAGGTTGCGGCCGAAGTCAGGGATTTCGATCCGACCGCCTACATGGATCCCAACACGGCGAAAAGAACGGCGAGGTTCGCCCAATTTGCATTGGCGGCCTCTAAAATGGCGATAGAAGATTCGAAATTGGATTTCGCTTCTGTCGATCCATATAGAGCTGGGTTGATCATCGGAACGGGGATGGGAGGAAGCGGGTATTCAGAAACTCAACATACGGTTTTTATGGAAAAGGGAATCAAAAGACTGAGTCCATTTGCTGCGGTGATGAGTTGTACTCACGCGGCTGTTGGGATTATAAGTTGTGAACTTGGGCTAAAAGGACCAAATACAACTGTTGCCGCGGGATGTAATTCGGGTCTTGACGCAATTTATTTGGGTTATAATGCGATTAGGTTCGGAGATGCTGACGTGATGCTCGCAGGCGCCGGTGAGGCTCCAATTACTCCTTATATTATTGGTCTTTTTTCTGCCGCCAGAATTCTCCCGAGAGACAACGGTGAAGAACCTGATAAGGCATTGAAACCTTTTGACATTAATAGCGACGGGATAGTACTGGGCGAAGGAGGTGTTGTAGTAGTCCTCGAAAATCTCCAAAATGCTTTAAAAAGGAAAGCCAAAATTTACGCTGAGATTTTGGGCTATGCCTCGGGAAACGAATGTTATGACTTATATGAAAAAGATCCAGGCGGAGACGCTGGATCAATTGTGATGGGAAATGCCTTACAAAACGCTTGTCTTAAGCCTCAAGACATCGATTATATAAATGCGCATGGTAATGGCCAGCCAGAATTTGATTTGCACGAGACTTTTGCTATAAAAAAGACGTTTGGAGAATTAGCATATCAAATTCCGGTGACTTCGATCAAGCCAATAACGGGGCAATCTTTTTCTGTTACTGGAGTCCTTCAAATGATTACTTGTGTCTTGGTCATCAACACCAGTATTATCCCTCCAACTATTAACCATATAAACCCTCGCCCAGGTTGCGATCTTGATTATGTCCCAAATCATTTCAGAAAGGCTAAGGTAGAGGCCGCCCTCATGAACGCAATGGGTTTTGGCGGGAGCAATACAGTGGTAATTATTGGAAAGTTTAATAAGTTTGACTGATACAATTGGGGTTAAAATTGTTTATCCCTGAAATATCCTTATTATTGGCATTCTTGATAAATTTGGCATTTGGCTTTCTCGTTTACAGGAAAGCTGGAGCTCACAGGCGAGTAAATTTAACCTTTTCTGTTCTCTCCTGGGCCGGGGCTGGATGGGGGTTCAGCGTTTTAATGGAATATGTTTTGAAGCAATCTCCTTCGATGTTATTTTGGGGGAGAATGAGCTTTGCGACATCAGGAATTATAGCGTCTGCATTTCTTATATTCGCTCTGCTTTTTCCACGCGAGCAAAGAACTATCAATTCCGGTAAACTAATGTTGTTAGGGCTACCTGCACTATTCTTTTCGGGCTTGTCATTTACCGATCAGATAGTGCTTTCTCTTGGTCACGGACCAGCAATGTTCAACTATGGAAGGTTTTATCCATATTTCTCGATCTATTTAGTGGGCTATATCTTTATGGGGCTTCTTGTCTTAGTGCAAACATATAGAAGATCAATAGGAATAGTCAGGCTCCAAGTTAAATACTGCTTATTAGGAATGTTTTTTACTGCGAGTCTTGGATTGATTAATAATCTATTCCTTCCGATGGCAGGAGTTTCCCAATTCAACTGGCTTGGCCCTACCGTTACAGTGATTATGATTGGTTTTACAGCCTATTCTATAGTCAAGCATAGGTTGATGGATATAAATATTGTCTTAAAAAAAGGGACGACTTATGTTCTTTTGATGCTGCTCCTGTTTGTCCCGTCAATCCTTCTCATCATTCTAAGCCAAAAAGTCTTTTTCAATAAAATAAATTATCTTTTTTCAGCCATTATTTTAGCCATTTTTTTGTTAGTAGCTTTCTTTTTCCAGGAGATCAAACCAAGTACAGAGAAAGCAGTGGAGCAGCTACTCTTTAAACATAAATACGACTACCGTGACACCTTAGGGAAATTTAGCAAAGCCATGGTGACCATCCTCGATTTGCAATCTCTGGCAAAAAGGATCATTGATACGATTACCCATACGATGCGCGTTGAGAAAGCGTCTCTATTCCTGTTGAATGAGGAAAAAGGAGGATACTATCTATTCGAATCAAGAAATACAAAAATTAACTCACCCCTGCTTTCAAGAGAAGATCCCCTGCCCCGTTATTTACAAAAATTTGGAGAGATTGTCATACGGGAAGAATTGATCAAGGGGTCCAATATCCTGGAGTTAAAAAATGTCGTTGATAAACTGTCTTTCTTAGAAGCGGAGGTAAGCATCCCACTCATTTTAAAAGGCCAGCTCATCGGGATGATTAACCTGAGTCATAAATTCAATAAAGATGCTTATTCCCATGAGGATATTGAATTGCTCAGCACCTTGGCTAACCAGACAGCCATTGCCATTGAGAATGCGAGGCTTTACGAAGATTTGAAGAAATCGAAAACCTATATCCGCAGGGCGGATCGTTTAGCATCACTGGGAACCCTGACGGCAGGACTGGCCCATGAAATCCGTAACCCATTGGTGGCGATCAAAACCTTCACCCAATTACTTCCAGAACGGCTTGAGGATGAAGAATTTCGGAACCAATTTCTGAATATTGCCTCAGGAGAGGTGGACCGAATCTCGTTATTGATCAACGAACTTCTTGATTTTGCCAGACCGTCTGATCCGAAATTGGAAATGGAAGATGTCAATAGTATTTTAGATGGAATGATCCTCTTGGTTTCGACCGAATCGAAGAAGAAACATATTCAGGTTGTTAAAAACTACGCCCAAGACTTGCCTCTTGCCAGCGTCGATCGGGAACAGATCAAACAAGTTTTTTTGAATATCCTGTTAAATGCGGTGGAGGCGACACCGGAGAATGGGAAGATCACTGTAACCACTCGGTCGTTTTTGAAACCAGGAGGTGAACCCTACATTCAGATTGGTTTTGCTGACACGGGTTGTGGAATTCCCCCGGAATATTTAGAAGATATTTTTAATCCCTTTTTCACCACAAAAAATAAAGGGAGTGGATTAGGGTTATCGATCTCTCATCAGATCGTCCAAGATCATAACGGATATATTAATGTGGAGAGCGAATTGAACAAGGGATCTTCCTTCTTTATCAATTTACCGTTAAACCAGGACTATTCAAGAAGAAGAAAGAATGATTTTGAAAAGCATCAAGAGATTCTTAACTCTTTTGAACAACAATGAACTATCAGGAATTACTTCATTCCCCTATCATCCCATTTCAGATCGTTACGTTAATTCAGAAAACCGCGCACAATAATGTTCCAGTTCTAATTCAGGGAGAGCAGGGAACAGAAAAGGAATTGGTTGCAAAGATCATCCACTATATCGGAGATTGGAAGTATTATCGGTTTTATAAAATAGACTGTAAAACATTAGCAGAGGATACATTCGGCGATCAACTTTCTCATCTATTTAAGGAAATCAATTACGGAGCAATTCCCGCTACCCTTTATTTAAAAGAGGTTGGGTATTTGGGACCAGTGGACCAGCAAAACCTCTTAGAATTGATAGAAGATAGCGTTTTCCAAAACGGTACAGAGAAAAAGGTTGTCAAAAATATTAGGTTCGTCTCATCTTCTTCAGAAAATGTTAAAGAAAAAATTACACAAGGGAAATTTTCAGAGGATTTATACTACCGATTAAATACTCTGACAATCCCTATTCCACCGCTGAGACAGCGAGCTAACGAGATTTCAACGATTGCCCATTACATTTTGACAGAATATTGTAAAAAGACGAAAACAAGAAAGGCGGGGATTTCAAATAACGTCCTGATATTATTACAACATTATTGGTGGCCGGGGAATCTCAGGGAATTGGAACATGTGATCATCCGCAGTGCCATTTTTTCAGATGGTGAAACGATAACGGAAAAAGCTCTTTTTTTTGAGACAGAAAATGAAAGAAATTCATTTATTTCCTTTCTCAAACAGGGCGAGATGAAACCAGCGGCATCTCAAAAGAAAAGCTACCCGGAGGAGCAAAATAACTACTCCTTGTCGCTCTTTATTATTGAACTGGTCCATCGTATAAAAAACCCTCTCGTCTCAATCAAAACATTCACTCAACTTCTACGTGAAAAATTTGGCGATGCGGAATTCAGAGAGTACTTTTACCGGATCGTTAACGAAGATATTGAAAGGATTGATGCCGTGCTAAATGGTCTTCTCAATTATATTAAAATTAATACCCCGCTTGAGAAAACGAACACGGTTCACGACATTATTGAAGATGTTTTAAAGAAACACGAGGTTCAACTCGAAGATAAGAAGATAAGAATATTTAAGAAATTTGAAAAGGACCTCCCCGAAACAGTCGTTCATGATGAACAACTAAGATATATCTTTAATTCTCTTCTTCAATATGCTATTCCCTCTATTCCCCCAAACGGGAGCATTGGATTTTTAACAAAATCATTCAATGTCCAGAAACAAACAGGTGACGATAAATCCATCCTCCAGAAGGATGGAAGATATATTGAGATACTGATTGTTTTCACCGGTTATAAGAAGCCGCTTGAACAGCTTGAAAGCGTTTTAGGAATTCCAACCGTTAAACAAGAAGAATCGATCGAATTGGAATTACGATTGATTAAAGAAATCATTGAAAAGAACAAAGGAATGATAAAATTAGAAATTAATGAAAAGAAACCAAGGACGCTTATTTCCTTGAAATTCCCTATCGAAAGAAGAAAGGTCATTTATTATCAATCGACTAATGCCTGAGAAGAGGGCCGATGGTTAAGGGGGAAGCGGTGAGAAGGATTTTGGTTGTGGATGATGAGATAGGGACAAGGGAGTCCCTTAAGATGATTTTAAAGAATGATTATGAGCTATTTTTAGCCAAGAACGCCGAAGAGGCATTTCTTCAAATCGAAGAACATCCCCCTGATCTCATCCTCCTTGATATCATCTTGCCAGATTTAGATGGGTTGAGAGTCTTGGAGAAGATCAAACAGGGGAAATCTGATGCGATCGTCATTATGATCACGGCAACGAAGACCGTCAAGACTGCCGTCGAAGCGATGAAACTTGGAGCTCATGATTATATCACAAAACCTTTCGATATTGATGAACTTCGTTTGATTGTCAACCGGGCCCTTTCGACCAAGGCATTGAAGGAAGAGAACCAACGCCTTTGGGAAGAAATCGATAAGAGTTTTGGTTTCGAAAATATTATTGGTAAAAGTAAAGGGATGAAAGAAATTTTTAAAGTGGTCAGGCAAATCGCAGATTCAAGATCGACTGTGTTAATCATGGGGGAGAGCGGAACAGGGAAGGAGCTTATTTCTCGGGCTATCCATTATCATAGCAATCGGAAGAATTATCCTTTCGTTACCATTAATTGTGCTGCAATCCCAGAAACGCTGATTGAAAGTGAATTGTTTGGACATGAAAAGGGGGCTTTTACGAATGCGATCGAGAAAAAATTGGGTCGCTTCGAGGTTGCTAACCAGGGGACACTCTTTCTCGACGAGATCGGCGAATTGAGTTTGACCACCCAAGCAAAAATCCTGAGGTTCTTAGAAGAGAAAGAATTTACTCGCGTGGGAGGTTCGAAAACGATAAAAGTTGACGTGAGACTGATCACCGCAACGAATAAAGATTTGATTCAACTCTTAAGAACGGGGGGGTTCCGGGAAGATCTCTATTATCGGATTAATGTCGTTCCCATCGTTATTCCTCCCTTGAGGGAGAGGAAAGAGGATATACCAATATTATTAGACCACGTTATAAGAAAATTTAATGTTGAAAATAGTAAAAATGTGAAAGGAGTCAGCAAGAAGGCCTTAGAATTGATAATGAATTATGAGTGGCCAGGAAATGTTCGAGAACTGGAGAATTTGCTCGAACGCTTAATCGCTTTAACCCCTAATGAATATATTCAGGCGGATGAGCTACCTTTCGATTTAATAGATACTTCAAAGATCAATGAGTTAAAAGAATCTATTTTTGATGGGAAAGTTTCTTTTTTGAAGGCAGAGGAAGAGTTTGAAAGGGGGATAATCTTGGATGCTTTAAAGAGAGCCAACTATGTTCAGTCTCATGCCGCAGAAATGTTAGGGATTAGCCGCCGAATTTTAAAATATAAAATGGACAAATTAGGAATTATTCAGCAGAACAACATCGATCTTTAGGATAACGACAAAATTGTACATCAATGTTCAATTCTGAGCGATATTTTTTTATTCCTAATTACAGGGGGTTAGAATTTAAATTAAAAGGAAAATATTAAGATTTTACAAAAATTGTAAAAACCCTACCCATCTTTCCCCGCTAGAATCATTTCCCTTTCAAATCATGTAAAAAATTCCTTTAAATATCAATCCATTATAAACATTTTTCAATCTCATAATTTATATCTATATGGCAAACTTCTTGCTTAGAATCTTTCTCTGTGGGAGTTCTATCTTGAATTTGAAAGGTACGAAGATGGATTCTAAAACCAATGCACCTAACATACTTATTGTAGATGATGAGATTGGGCCAAGGGAATCTATAAGGATGATCTTAAAACCAAAATATAACGTATTTACCGTTGAAAATGGATATGCTGCCATTCAGATGATCCAGCAAATTGAAATGGACGTTGTCACATTAGACCTAAAGATGCCTGGAATTTCTGGAATCGATACACTCAAGGAGATACGAGTGATTGACCCGAATGTGATGGTAATCATCATCACCGGGTTCGGAACTTTAAAGAGTGCGATCGAGGCCATTCGGCATGGTGTTTTTGACTATATCGCTAAACCCTTTAATGTACCAGAAATTATGTGCATTATCGATAAATCCATTCAACGAAGAAAACTGAATTTGAAAATTAAAGAGGTTCTTAGCAAGTTTTCAAACCTTCACCTTTTGAAAGAACCTGTATCAGATTTCGGTCTATTTTTTCAAAACGGGATAAATGGGATCACCGATTTCAAATGGAACAATGTGAGCCTTTCCGATAACCAAAACTGCTTGGCATTTGCTAAGGTCCTTGCCTACACCCTTGAAGAGAAGGATCCTTATACCTCGGGTCACTCAGAGCGGGTATGCTATTATGCTGACTTAATTTCCAAGCGGCTCTCGCTTCCCTCAAAAGAGCGGAGTGAACTTCAGATTGCGTCTTATCTTCACGATATCGGGAAGATCGGCATCAGCAATCGGTTCATCAACAAGAAGGGGGCCCTGACCCCTACCGATTGGGCGATCATTAAACAGCACACGAAGAAATCGATTGAACTTTTAATCCCTTTAAACCTTTCCCAAAATATTCTTTCTTATATTCAATACCATCATGAACGTTTTGATGGGACAGGTTATCCAGACGGATTGGCAGGGGATCAAATCCCATTAGGGGCTAGGGTGATTACGATCTCAGATGCCTATGACAGTATGACTTCTGATCGTCCTTATCGGGCGCCACTTTCCAACGGTGAGGCGAAGAAAGAACTGTTGAAATGTTCTGGAAAGCAATTTGATCCTAATGTGGTCTCTATTTTCTTAGATGTTTTAAAGGAGATGGAGGAAGCATTTCTGGTGAGAGATCATTTAAAACTCTCGTCTATTTCGTATTAGATGTTTGAGGGGTTTTCAATGGACCGACTAATCCGTTGTATTAATTGTGACGAAATTTTTCTCAAGACTGCTTTTGACCAATGGCCAGAGTACGAATTTTACTCCAAGTGTTCACCGGACTCCTTCCGGACTATTGAAAAAGATGATTTTCAAGATTTTCTGAAGAATCACTGCGGACACCGCTTGGAGGACCTCACCATCATCGAGGGCTCCTTCGTCAGTGAAAAGACCTACTTTGAACCCGTAAAAATCTCCTATTTTAAGGCAACTAATGGAAAAGAAAGATTTGTGATTAAAAAATTTAGAGAGAAAATTGACGAACCGTTGAAATACCAATTGATCTTTGGAGACTATTCATTAAAATGTATCGCTATCGAAATTCAGTCTCAAGAGATTGCGAAGCAATTGGAAAAAGAATTTAAGGCAACCCCTCTTCCCCAAACGAAAATTGCTGCCTTCATTAAATTATATCGGAATATCGCTGCAACTATCCATATTAAGAATTTGGAAAGGGTGCCCGAAGATTCCTCCCATCCCTTGGAAATTTACTATAAACTCGATGACGAGAGTTTGTTCTATTTATTGAGGAACTCTCGTAATATTTTCAAGGGACAAGAATATTCGGCGATAGAGGAGTTTATTCATCGACATAAAGACGACGGAGTATTGTTATTGAAAGCGACTTATAAAATCCAAATCAGCGAAATGGCCAAACCAGAGAGAAAAATCATCCCTGCTGTTGTCTTTTTAAAAAGGAAAAAAATGGTTGAGAAGGAATAGCTTTGTCCCCTCCCCTCCCCTTTCTTTTCTCTTAGACAATAAAATTGACATTAACATTTTAATCAGTTATTTTTAAACCAATTCTTTACCTTACACTTTTGGAGTAAAGACATGATTTCCTTTTTATCGAGCCAAATCTTTTTTAATATTTCAATGGCACTCTATCTCATCTGCTTTTTAGGTTATCTCATCTTTACGACCTCACGAAATAAAATACTCGGACGCCTTTCTTCCTCCCTCTTGATCATCGGGCTCGTCATCCACTCCGTAGGTCTTGTCATCCGTTGGTTAGAAACCCATCATACGGGTTATGGCTATATTCCCTTATCTAATATGTATGAATCCCTGATCTTCTTCTCTTGGACCATCGTCTTGATCTATCTGATTCTTGAATTTAAATACCGGCAGAAGACCATCGGGGTTTTTGTCACTCCCTTTGCTTTCTTGGCCATTGCCCTGACCTCCATTGTCCCTGGCATTAACGCAAAGATCACCCCCTTGATGCCCGCCCTCCAGAGCAATTGGTTGACGATCCATGTGACCACCTGTTTTTTTGGATATGCCTCCTTTGCTGTATCCTTTGGAGTCAGTATCCTCTACTTAATTCAGGACAGGAAAAGTAGCCAAAACGAAGAGGGCTCAAAATGGTTGCCTTCGACAATGATCCTCGATGAAATCAATTATAAATCCATTGTGATCGGGTTCCCCATGTTGACCTTGGGGATCATTACGGGTGCTGCCTGGGCGAACTATGCTTGGGGAACCTACTGGAGTTGGGATCCAAAGGAGACCTGGTCTCTGATCACCTGGTTCGTTTATGCCGCTTTTTTACATGCCCGATTTACAAGAGATTGGAAGGGAAGAAAGGCAGCTATCTTATCGATTGCTGGATTTGCTGCGGTCTTATTTACTTACTTCGGCGTCAATTACATTATTTCAGGGCTCCACAGTTATGCTTAGGCGCGATCACAACCGATAGAGCTCCTCATCATACATATGAACCCAGTTCTTTTTTAGAACCTGTATCGCCTCTTCCATTTTATCCACACCCACAATAAGCACTGTCTTTTCCCCTGTTCCGAGACACGTATAGAGATAATTGACATTAATGGAGATCTCTTTGAGAGGTTTTAGGACAGCATTTAAGCCTCCTGGATGATTAGGAGTCTCTACCGCTAACACATCAGTTATCTTTATTGAATAACCGTGGCTTTTTAAGACATTGGCAGCTTTTTCAGGATCATTGGCCACAAACCGTATCGCACTGATATCTGCCGTATCGGCAACACTTAAGGCAATAATATTGATTCCATTTTCACCTAAATAATCACTCACCTCGGAGAGTTTTCCAGGTACATTTTCCAGACTGACAGAAATTTGTTTGACAGGCATCGATGTCCTCCTCTTTCTTAAACAATGAACGATGTACCATGAACAATGAACATTTCGCTATATCTTTTGTCGTTTATCGTTTATTGTTCATCGTCGATCGTATCATTCCAAATAATCGTATCCCAATAATAGAGCAGCCTTATTGGACTTGAAGATCGCTGGATTTCTTTGGCCAAAGGTATCTCTCAGAGCACGAACCATCGTGTCCAATGAGACCAATCCTGTCTTTTTGATGAAGGCTCCTAACATAATTATATTCGACACCTTGTTTCCGTCAAGCTGTTTAGCTAAGTCATTCACTGGAATTTCATAAATCTCTAAATCTCCGCGAATAGGCCTTGACTCAATCATACTTGAATTTAAAAAGATAGTCCCCCCTGATTGAATCTGGTTCTGAAACCGAAATAAGGAAGGGTTATTCATCAGAACGCCAAACTCAGGCTCCGAAGCAACCGGTGAAGCAATCTCTTCCGAGGAGATGACGACAGTGCAATGGGCAGTCCCTCCCCTCACTTCCGCCCCATAAGAGGGTAAACAGGTGACATTGTTTTCCTCATACATTCCAGCGGTCGCCAGGAGGTAACCCATCATGATCACTCCCTGACCACCAAACCCAGAAAAAATTGTCTTAATGAGCATCCTTCTTATCTCCGGTAATATCTTTTAAAACTCCGAGAGGGAAATGGGTGGCCATCACCTCATCGATCCATTTGCAGGCTTCAATAGTCTCCATCTTCCAGTTCGTCGGGCAAGGAGATAAGACCTCGACAAGTGAAAACCCATATCCTTCCAATTGAACACGAAAGGCTTTCGCAATGGCCTTTTTCGTCTTTAGAATATTTGCAGGGCTATTGACGGCTGTCCTTTCAATATAGGCACTGCCCTTGGCAACGGCGAGCATTTCGCTCAGATTGATCGGAAACCCATCCCTTCTCTCTTTCCTCCCTCCCGGTGAAGTGGTTGTTTTTTGACCCAAGATCGTTGTCGGAGCCATCTGACCTCCTGTCATTCCATAGACTCCGTTGTTGACAAAGATCGTGGTGAAGTTCTCTCCTCGAGCCGCTGCATGAATGGTTTCGGCTGTTCCAATGGCGGCAATATCCCCATCCCCTTGATAGGTGAAAACGACTCGATCCGGTAGCGCCCTCTTCATTCCGGTGGCCAATGCCGCCGCTCTTCCATGGGAGGCCTCTCCCATATCGATGTCAAAATAAAAGTAGGCTAATACCGCACACCCTGCTGGGGGAATTCCAATAATTCTTTCTTGGAGATTCATCTCATCGATGATCTCTCCTATGATTCGATGCAGGAGGCTATGCCCACATCCTGGGCAATAGTGAAAGGGGGTTTTCTTGAGAGATTTCGGTCTGGAAAATACCTTTTTCATCATCATTATCCTTACGGTTGTATAAAAACCCTCACACAGGGAGGTGGGTGTGCTGAAAAAACTTTACAGCGGCACCTTTAGAAGTTTTATCACCTTCTTCCCCAGCATATTACAAAAGTAACCTTGGCTAACATCGCATGTTCCCCATAAAAAATACTGATAAACCACATTGTAAAGGTTTGGAAGCACACTTACCTCCCCTTCCGATGCAACATTAAGATTATCCTAATCTCTTTTGGTAATAGTAGCTGGAGATGACCCTTGAAATTTCTAAGGGGGTGAGAATAATCCCTCCCGGTCTCCCGTAAAAATGGACCTCTCCATTTCCTTCGAGTGCTAACTTGACATCCTCCAGCATTTGACCCATGTTCATTTCAAAGACAAAGAAATGCCTTACTTTTTTCGTTAATTCCTTGATCGTCTTATAGGGAAAGGGCCAGAGGGAAATGGGTCGGAAGAGTCCCACTTTCTGCCCCTTCTCTCTCATCCTCTTAATCGCTCCTTTTGCAATTCTGGCTGCAATCCCAAAGGCAACGACAATCATTTTAGCGTCATCAGCAAAATATGTTTCCCATCTTATCTCTTCTTTGATAATCCTTTCATATTTCCTCATCAGTTTCCAGTTATGCTCCTCTTCCTCAAAGGGGTCTAAAATGAGTGATCGAAGAAATCGGCTCGGTCTTCCTTTAGCGCCTGTCAGCGTCCAATCTTTATGGGGTAACTTCTTGATTTGAACCTCAGGGGGTAATTCAACAGGTTCCATCATCTGTCCAAGCATCCCATCTCCAAGAATAATGACAGGAATCCTGTATTTATCGGCAAGATCGAATGCCTCATAGGTTAAATCAGCAAGCTCTTGGCAGGAATTCGGGGCAAGGACAATATTGCGGTAATCCCCATGCCCTCCTCCTCTCGTGGCCTGAAAATAATCAGATTGGGATGGAGCGATGTTACCCAAGCCTGGACCTCCCCGGCTCATGTTGACGATGACTGCTGGTAACTCCAAAGCAGAGAGGAAAGAAATGCCTTCTTGCTTGAGGCTAATTCCTGGTCCTGATGAGGAAGTCATTGCTCTTCCTCCAGCCATGCTGGCACCGATGACCATATGGATTGAGGCAACCTCGCTTTCGGCCTGGATGAAGACCCCTCCCTCTATTTTGGAGAGCCTCTCAGACATATATTCAGGAATCTCGTTCTGGGGGGTGATAGGATATCCAAAATAGAAACGGCATCCCGCCCGGACGGCTGCCTCTGCGACGACATGATTCCCCCGCATCAAAACTTTAGGCACGGTACACCTCAATGGCAATTTCTGGGCATGTAATGGCGCAGAGGCTACATCCCGTGCATTTTCTACCCTCTTTTTTCAAATGTTTTTCAATAAAAATAGCAGGGTAGTATCCCTTTTGATTCATTCGATCAGAAGATTCAATCAATCGATGGGGGCAAACGGAAATACATAATTTACAATCTTTACATAATTCTGAATCGATTTCGATCATCCCTGTTGCCAAAATTCTCCTCCAAAAGTCTTCCCAGAATGTAATATCTTGACCAAATCAATAATATATTATAAAGTCTAATATCTTTAAAATCAATGCACTTAGAGGTCATAATGGATCCTTCATTAAAACGCCTGGATAAAGAACAAAAACACCTAATTATGATTGGAGGAAAAGGAGGTGTGGGAAAGACCACCTGTGCCTCTGCCATTGCCCTCCATTTCTCCCTTCAGGGGAAAAAGACATTGATCATTTCCAGTGACCCTACCCCCTCCCTTTCTGACATTTTTGAGATGGAAATCGGTGATCAAGAGTCCCCCATTAAAAATACGAAGGATTTATATGGAATTGAGATCAGCTCTGATGCGGTCTTAAAAAAATGGAAGGATCGATTTGGACCGGAAATCTATGAAGTGGTATCATCTTTCACTTCACTCGATTATGATTTTGTTGACTATATTGGAGGGGCACCTGGGATTGAAGAAGAATACATGCTCAACTATATACTGGAAATGGTTGAAGGTTCACAGTATGATTTAGTTGTCTGGGATACAGCCCCTGCTGGCCATACCCTGAGGCTTCTCCATCTTCCTCAGATATTTCTTAAGCATCTTGAAGCAGCCACAAAATTCTATATGAATCTATATAGTTATTTTGAAAAATTAAAGGAAAGTGTGAAATTAAAGAAGGGCAAGAGATCCCTATTAGAAATTATCAGTGGATGGGAGGACCTGGCAGAAAAAGTGGTCAATTTTATTAGGGATCCTCAAAAATCTGATTTTATTATCGTGACCATACCTGAAGCTCTTGGTGTGAGACAGACAGAAAGGATTATTAAAGATTTTGACGAATATCAACTCAAGGTAAACCATTTAATTATCAATTATGTCATTCAAGAGGCAGACTGCAATTTTCATAAAATTAGAAAGGAAATGCAGCAAAATTATATCCAGATATTGAGAAATCAATATTCTCACAGGATTGGATTAATAGAGCTCCCTCTTATGCCCCAGGAGATTAAAGGGGTAGAGAGAATTAATAGAATTTCAGAGATCCTTTTTAAGGAGGGATAGAAATGACAGTTCTTTCCAACAGAGCCAAAAGTTTGAAACCCTCCCCTACCCTTGCCATCAATGCCAAGGCAAAATCAATGCAGGCTCAGGGCATCCATGTCATCAGTTTTGGCACGGGCGAGCCAGATTTTGATACTCCCCAAAACATTAAACAGGCTGCAAAGGAAGCTCTTGATGAAGGTTTCACAAAATATACGCCTGTTGGGGGCATTGATGAGTTGAAAGACGCAATCATCAAAAAATTCCAGAGAGATAGTGGTTTATCCTACAAAAGGTCTGAAATTATAGTTTCATGTGGAGGCAAACATTCCTTCTACAATCTGGCCCAGGCTATTTTCGATCAAGGGGATGAGGTCATCATCCCAGCTCCCTATTGGGTCTCCTATCCTCCCATGGTGGCACTGGCAAACGGGGCGCCAGTTATTGTTGAAACAACGGAGAAGAACGAATTTAAGATCACACCAGATGATTTGAAAAAGGCAATTACCCCGAAGACGAAAGCATTGATCATTAATAGTCCATCCAATCCAACAGGGAGTGCTTATACAAAAAAGGAGTTGGGAAAGATTGCAGAGATTGCCATTTCAAAAAACTTTTTTATCATCTCGGATGAGATCTATGAAAAGATTATTTATGATGGATTTGAATTTACAAGCATCGCTTCTCTAAGCGAAAAGATGAGAAAAAGAACGATTATTGTCCATGGAGTTGCGAAGACCTATGCCATGACAGGTTGGAGAATCGGTTATACCGCAGGATCTGAAGAGATTATTTCAGCCATGAATAATATCCAGAGCCAAAGCACCTCCAATCCTACCTCCATTTCACAAAAGGCTTCTGTGGAGGCCCTCATAGGTCCCCAGGATGAAGTCGGGAAGATGGTTTCAGCCTTTTTAGACAGGCGAAACTATATTGTGAACCGTTTAAATAAAATGGAGGGGGTTTCTTGTTTTAAGCCGATAGGGGCTTTCTATGTCTTTCCAAATTTCTCTTACTATTATGGAAAATCTTATCAAGGAAAGAAGATTGCCAATTCAACAAATCTTGCTGATTTTTTTCTGGATGTGGCAAGGGTAGCTGTCGTTCCTGGGGTTGAATTCGGAGCCGATCCCTTCGAGAGGCTTTCTTATGCGACTTCTATGGAAGACATTCAGGAGGGACTGGACCGCATTGAAGAGTCCCTCAAAAAACTTGTTTGAAATAATCATGTAAGATGGAGCGGTGGTCGAAGGCGATTTCATCGGGTAGGTTCGATTGAGTAAAGACTCCAATTTCAACAGCATCATCCTTAGCTTTAAGTATCCCTTTCCCTTTTGCAATATAAACCGTTGAAATGCTGTGATGTCTTGGATCTCTTTTTGGGTCTGAATAAGTATAAAATTGTCTAATTAATTTTACACTCAAATTTGTTTCTTCTTTTGCCTCCCTAACAGCAGCCTTCTCCAAAGATTCCCCGTAGTCAACGAATCCTCCCGGGATGGCCCAACCATAGGGTGGGTTTTTACGCTTGATCAACACGATTCCTTTTGATTCGATTTCGATGATGATATCGACTGTAGGGATAGGGTTTTGGTAAACCTCAACCTCATTTTTACATTTTGGACACCTGATCGATTTATTTGCCATATTCTAATCCACACTACCCCCTTTTATTAAAGTGGGGGTAAGAAGACAATAGATGTTTTCTCAACATGTCGAGGGATATAATTGCAGTCCTTTCTCGGACCATCGAGAGTTCGCCGCCCAAGAAATATTCTTGATTCTCTACCCCAGCTAAACTTGAAAGGGAATAATAGGTTTCTATGCGATATTCTTCCTTGCCTTGTTTCTCAGCAATTTTTGCAACCATGGCAAGTCCAAAATCCGTTTTAAACTCATTTCGAGCTTTTTGGGCTAATGAAATGGTGAATTTTCTCGAATCGTCTCGGAGACCATTGAAATCCTCGAAGGAGAGATTAAGAAACTGCCTCTGGGAGGTTTCAGTTGAAAGAACTACCCCTTGAACAAAAGAGGCGCTACCCGTACTCGCCAATTTTTGAGAGATGACACCCCCTGTGAAGGTCTCGACCACAGATAATGTGAGGTTTAATCTCTCCAAATCTCTAGCGATATTTCCTTGAAGTGTCTCGTTATCCACACCATAGATCAGGATGCCGAGCCGGTTTCTTATCTCTTGTTCCATTTTTTGTATCAGGCCAGAAGCTTCCTCTGGATGATCGGCTTTGGCTGCAATCCTTATTCTAATGTCCCCCACTGAAGCAAGTGTGCCCACAGAGGGGTTTCGGCTCTCCTTCATCAGATCTTTGATTTGAAGGCCAATCGCACTTTCTCCCAAACCACACGCACGCAGCACCCTGTATAGAATGATCTGATCTTGGAGATGGAATCGTTTGCGAAGGTAAGGGACGACCGTATTTTCCATCAAATATTCCATCTCTAAAGGAACCCCAGGAATGGATACAGTCACATAATCGGAGCCTTCTACGATAAACCCTGGAGCCGTTCCTTTGGGGTTTTCAATGGGAATGGCCCCTTCTGGAATATAGGCTTGTTTCCGATTATTCTCCGCCATTCGAAACCCACGTCTTTTAAAAAGAACCTCAATCTGCTCCATGAGATGAGGTTGAAAGATGAGTGGACGTTGAGTAACATCGGAAATGGCCTCCCGGGTGAGATCGTCTTCTGTGGGGCCAATGCCGCCAGTGGTGAGGACAATCGGAGATCTGGCGATGGCATCTTTGATGGCCTCTTTCATCCGTTGGAGATCATCCCCAACCGTTGTGGTTTGAACAAGTTCGATCCCGTTTTGTGCGAGGCATTTGGCAAGGTAAGAGGAGTTTGTGTCGATGATTTGACCCAAAAGAAGTTCTGACCCAATGGTAATAACTTCGGCTTTCATTGTTTATCACATTCTGAGAAATGTCTTCCCTGATCCGTAAGTATAGCAAAGCTCCAATAATGGCTTGACACCTTCCGCAATGATTACAATACAAATCTTAGCAAGAAATATAAGACAATGCAATGTGAACACGCAGCCTCGGATTAACATATCTTCTCGAAACTAACACAGCTATTTCTTCATAATTCTAATGAAGTTTTTGCTGAATCTAATCGAATAAAAATGCTAACATTAGTGCATCCATTAGAGAGGTATTGGCCGAATTGGTAAGCCGAAACCTATCTTTCAAGCTTGGTTCTTTGTCAAAAATAATCTCTTATTGTATTTGTGTGATCTCCATAGGTGATAGTGAACATCCCATATGTAGTGGGAAAAAAGTTGATTAAAACAATATGTAGTGAATCAAGGCCCAAAACTATTAGAAGTGAAATCACCAAAATTGCGGTTTCACTTTGTGAAAAGGATAACTTTGACAATGGAATAAAGATGGTGTATGCTGTGCCCTCAGAAAGCATAAAATAGAACCATAGGGGGGATATCATGCCGAGAGTTGGTCTTTATTTGACAGAACCTCAGGTTAAGAAAATCAAGGATATTTCAAATAAGACGGGGCTTACAGTTTCAGATCTTATTAGAAGGGCATTGGATGAGTGGTTGGAAAAAATTGAGGAGAGAGAAAGAAAAAAGAGAAGGAAATGATTCTTAACATTCTTGATATCAGTTGGAACGGGGCTAAGGAGGAGGTCAACAGAAGGCTAACAGGAATATCGGGCCTTGAACGTTAATGGGATCACCCTGAGTTCTTGCTCAGCAGTAAACCGATCAACACGGTAAGGACCAAGTGGGAGGCGAAAACAATGGTCGATTACGCTAAGAACTTATTATTCAGGTACCGATGGTCAGGACAGACAGCGGGCTTCCAGGAGATCATTTCAGCCATTAAGAACAATCCCGACTGGCACAAATTGGAAAACTATAAGGCATTGATGGAGTCGTTGCGGCCAGTGGTTATCGATACAAAAGTGGTAGAAAAGGACCTGCGGGGGGCCCCTCTTTCAGGAGCTGATCTGGTGAAAGCCAACCTGTCAAGAACCGATCTATTAAAAGCGAATCTTTCAGGAGCCCACTTAATGGAGGCAAACTTATCAGGGGCCAATCTGTGGGGGGCTGATCTGTCGAGAGCTTCACTGAAGGGAGCCAACTTGTCTGGGGCCAATCTGTGGGGGGCCAATCTATGTGGAGCCGATCTGTGTGAAGCCAACTTATCAGGAGCCAACCTATCGGGGGCTAATTTGTCAAAGACCGATCTGTGGAAAGCGAATCTTTCAGGAACCAACCTAAGGGAAGCCAATTTGTCAGGGGCAAATCTTTGGGGAGTTGACTTTTCAGGAGCAGATTTGGGAGAGGTCTTGTATACTACCGATGAAGTACTTAATCGGTTCATGCGAGGGTGGGGGCCAAAGGTCTTGAGCCACGTTCCCTTTGTAAATCGTATGAAGCGTATAAAAGAGCGGGGACCAGTAGGCGTTACTAATTTTGGAGGTATCGATACAACGAAAGTTAACGGTTCCAGAAATCCAGTTCTTAAACGGCACATAGATGATTATCAGTTTATCCAAGGGTTTAAGAGAAAAAGTTGTGTCCATCAATGGATCTTCTATCCACTCTGGAAAGCTACATCTGATTGTGGGCGTAGCCTACTGCTATGGTTGATATGGTCGGTGGGTTTTGTAGGACTATTCGCAGTGGTCCATTCACGTCATTTGGTAGATTGGTTCCAGCAAGTCAATTTGAAGTGGTTTAGTGTCTGGTATTTTAGTGTCGTAAAGTTCACGACACTGGGATTTGCAGGTCTGACTCCTAAAATTGAGAACCCTACCGCTCAGACATGGGTGATGGCTGAGACGGTAATGGGATATATTATGTTTGCCGGTCTGATTTCGATCTTCGCCAACAAGTTCGCACGGAGGGCCTGAAGCAACGAGGGGGTGCACGCCTCATATTACCTATTAAACTGCCCAAAAATGGGGATATATGTAATTTATGGTTGACATTATATGACAAAATATGATAATTTTGTCATATATGAAGACGAATGGTGTATCATCAGCA
>Ga0315280_10000317_pt1 | contig 89447 bp, 98 predicted proteins | sample YL17G06_40_MG_FD_203697 | JGI IMG/M metagenome (GOLD analysis project Ga0315280, IMG submission 203697) | Sediment microbial communities from Yellowstone Lake, YNP, Wyoming, USA - YL17G06_40 | ecosystem: Environmental > Aquatic > Freshwater > Lake > Sediment | place: USA: Wyoming | collected...
GAGGTTAAGTTATGCGGGCGGTCAAAGCAGTTCAACAGCACTACACGCCCGGGCCCGAGATTCTCCAGATGCTTGAGCAGTTCCGCCAAATGCTTAACGACTGCGTACGGATTGGGCTTGCGGAGAACGTGACCAGCCTCAAGTCACTCTCCTCGAAAGCTTACAATCAACTTGCAACCTACGATGCCATGAGCTACTACAAACTCTGCGCGATCAGCAAGGCCACCGGTATCTTGGGGAACCATCGTAAAGCTAGGAGAAAGAATCCGGAAACAAAGGAACCTTACGCACGGCGGTTGCAGTTGACAACCTGTTATGGTTTCAAGATTAAAACGATAGAAAAGGCGCTCTCGCTGCCATTCAAGCCTAAGCAACCGTTATCCATCCAGTTGAACGCGCATGTCCTACACGTTCTCTCTGAACCGAACATCCAAATCCGCTCCGTCACATTAACGGAGGAACAGTTGAGCATCTCCTACGCGAAGGAGGTTGAACCAATTCAACCTCGCGGCCTAATTGCAATTGACCGAAATCTTGACAATCTGACCATTGCAAACTCAGATGGACAGATGAAGAAGCAGAATTTGGCTAAGGCAACGGAAATCAAAGCTATGTACGGTGAGATTCGGTCGCATATGCGACGAAACGATCTGCGCATACGCCAACATGTCACTGGGAAGTATGGGCGCAAAGAACGCGAGAAGGTGAGGCAGATTCTCCACCACGCCTCAAAGCAGATCGTCCTAGATGCGAAACGGAAGGAGTTCGGCATCGTCATGGAGAAGCTCACGGGAATCAGAAAGCTCTACCGGCGAGGGAACGGGCAGGGCAGAGGCTATCGTGGACGAATGAACGCATGGTCCTTCGCGGAACTCCAACGCCAAATCGAATACAAAGCCGCCTGGGAAGGCATACCAGTAATCTACGTGAATCCTAGCGGCACTTCAGTGAAGTGTTCGATATGTGGGTCAAAAATGAAACCTGAAGAGAACCGACAACTGAAATGCCGTTCCTGCGGATTCAGCGTAGACCGAGACGTAAACGCCGCCAGAAACATTCTGGCGAGAGGCATGAGGTTCGCGCCATTCGCGTCTGCAAGTGAAGCAATGGTACAAGAACCCCAGCGTAGGGTAATCTTGAAAGTTGATGCAGACGAGTTAACGAAATCGGTGAGTTAACGTGAGCCGACAAGTTAACAGAACCCGAAACTCAAGAGATGAAGCACTGAGGCTTATTGCACTGTTCGTCGTTGCCATTTGGCGATGGATGAGAAACCCAGAAGTCGATCACTGAACCGCAGCTGGGTGTCCCCTCTCCGGTTCCATAGGAGTCATAACGCAGAATTTTCCATCCTTGCAATCGAGCAGCCATGCCCTGTTTTCAATGAGTTTTCTTCCCACGAGTGAACGTTCCGTACCTATTGCTAGTGTTGTGTAAGCTAAGCCCAAGTCAGGCTGAGAGAGGTCGACGACGTAGACTGGCACCTCGTCATGCCCGCTTGCGGTCTTTATGAGAACCGTTCCGACCGGCGTGAGTCGGAGTGTTCTGACAACTTCTCTGCCTATCGCGAGGGAACCGTTGAAACCCGTGTCGACTTTTGGACTCGCCGTTACCTTGCCGCTAGCAGACGACATGGTGACCTCGATGGTTGGATACGGTGGTTGTTCGTCTTCGCTGAAGTTCCAACATCTTGCGACGCGCATCCGGTATGCCCACCTCCTGTCGCGGGTCTAGATCTCGATGGTTATGATTTTCTTCGGTATGCCGACATTGGTGATAGTAATCTCGCGCTGTTTTTTCTGGTCGGAGAAAACCCTTTCGCCGAGCCGGTAGACGTCTTGGTCATGATCAAGAACTTGGAAGCCTTTTAGGGCCACGTATTCGCCGGCGTACCGTGAAGTAAGGCCCAGTGCCTCGAGCAGCTCCTCCTTTTCCTTTCCGCCCTTGAGGATTATACGCCTCACCACGTTTGGGTTGACCCTGAAGTTCTTCCCTTTTCTTCCCTTCGCTGATTCGGCGATGAGTAACCCCTGCCGTGTCGCTTGGCTAAGGAAGTTTCTTGCGTACCCTGCCGCGTAACCAAGCTTCGTCACGAGATCCGCGGAGCGGAAGGGCGTCGACTTGAATGCCTTGAGCGCCTCGACGAAGGGTCGCATCATATTTGTCACATCACGTATGTGACAATTTGAGCATTTAAGTCTTGGTGCGAACTCAGCGCTCCCTCACTCCGGAAGGACCGTCCGCACTCTTACCTGCGTCAAGTAGTACATACGGATATTGCTCCGCGGAGCTCTGTTAACTTGTCGGCTCATTGCTTTCACTGACCTCTCGTGCCTAAAAGAAGCGGATGGTAGAGGCTAAGTTATGCGGGCGGCCAAAGCAGTTCAACAGCATTACACGCCCGGGCCCGAGATTCTACAGATGCTTGAGCAATTCCGCCAAATGCTCAACAACTGCGTACGGATTGGGCTTGCTGAGAATGTGAGCAGCCTCAAGTCGCTCTCCACGAAAGCTTACAATCAACTTGCAACCTACGATGCCATGAGTTACTACAAACTCTGCGCGATTAGCAAAGCCACTGGGATCTTGCGAAACTATCGTAAAACTAGAAGGAAGAATCCGGAAACAAAGGAACCTTACGCACGGCGGCCGCAGTTGACAACATGCTATGGTTTCAAGATTAAAACGATAGAAAAGGTGCTCTTGCTGCCATTCAAGCCTAAGCAGCCGCTATTCATCCCGTTGAACGCGCATGTGCTACGTGTTCTCTCTGAACCGGACATCCAAGTCTGCTCCGTCACCTTGACGGATCAACAGCTGAGTATCTCCTATGCGAAGGAGGTTGAACCAATTCAACCGCGCGGCCTAATTGCCATTGACCGAAATCTCGACAATTTGACGGTTGCAGACTCAGATGGGCAGATAACGAGAAACGATGATTTGGCTAAGGCGACGGAAGTTAAAGAGATGTACTGTGAGATTCGCTCGCATATGCGGCGAAACGATCTGCGCATACGCCAACGGGTCACTGGAAAGTACGGGCGTAAACAACGCGAGAAGGTGAAGCAGATTCTCCACCACGCCTCAAAGCAGATCGTTATGCACGCCAAGGAGAAAAAGTTCGGCGTAGTCATGGAGAACTTGACTGGTATAAGGAAACTCTACGGAAAAGGAAACGGTCAGGGTCGAATGTATCGTGGCCGTATGAACTCTTGGAGCTACGCAGAGCTTCAAAGACAAATCGAATACAAGGCCAGATGGGAAGGCATTCCAGTCATCTATGTGAATCCGTACGGGACTTCGGTGAAGTGTTCGGTATGTGGGTCAAGAATGAAACCCGAAGAGAACCGAACCCTGAAGTGCCGTTCCTGCGGATTCACGGTTGACCGAGATGTAAACGCGGCCAGAAACATTCTGGCGAGAGGCATGAGGTTCGTGCCCATCGCGTCTGCAAGTGAAGCAATGGTAGCAGTTCAAAGACGCCCAGTCGATGCAGACGAGTTAACATGGAGACCCACAACATGAGCCGACAAGTTAACAGAACCCTAGAATCCATTGATGACGGTGAGGAGACCGCTACGTCCACTCTGGTGGTCGCTCAGGTCTGCGCATATCTGAGATGGAAGAAGAAGGAGAAAGTAGTCCCGTTCTTCATCCATCTAGTACGGGGACTGACGTCGCTTAGAAAGGTTGAGACCGAGTTCACTGATTTCGTGGATGCCATGGATATCCAAGAGGGAGCAAGAGCATGGGCTTCCTTTCTAGGGGCTGCCGAACATTTCATGCAGCAATCTCCTCGCGAGTTCAAGCGCTCGATCTGCATATTCCACAGCCTTCCTTGAGTCTTCGGCCTTGAAGAGTTCTGAGGCAGGCTTCCCGGCAATTTCGTCACCATACATAGACGGCCCGCGCCTCTCCGCTAACCATGCGCTACCCTCCTCAAGGTACGCCGTCTGCGAAGGAAACCAGTCCGGGAACTTTTCCAGATTATCGCTTAGAGCATCGGAGACATCATGCTCCTTTGGATACTCGATTCCAACGGCCCGAAGGATTCCCTTGACTGTCAGTTCAAAGGATTCTTGGCTGAGTCGAATTGCGCGGTGGTGAAGCTTCCTGCCTCTAGCCTCCTTGGCCTCTGATAGTATAGATGTGGAGTCGGAGATGTAATTCTCAGCCATCCTTCTGTTCATCAAATCTCAATGATCTCCCCAGGCTTGAGGTCAGGCTTCAAGACCCAATACCGCTTCCCGGAACGTGTTCGAATTCTCTTCGACCCCAGCGCATGCAGTCTCTCCTTGAGTTCAGCTAATTTCTTACGCATTAGCCCGTCGTCGTAGAGGACTATCCCATCTTCGCTGACATCAAGCAGCAGGGGGGGTGTTTCAATCAAATCCTCAGGCCTGTAGGGTACAGCTGAGAAAGAGAGCCGGTGTCCGGCTTTCAGGAGCTGAAGGTAACTTTCCTTGGATTTGGCTTCCTGAAAAATCGGCCTAAGCAGGTCGAGCCTTGCGCTGTAGGACTCGGGGAACAAATCCGATACAACTATAATGTCCACGTCGCTCCGTTGGCTCTGTTCGCCTCTAGCTACAGAGCCGAAGAGAACGATGGAACGCACCTTCAGCCTCCCCCGTAGACAAGTGCAGACATCATCCAGAACTGATTGAATCAGCGGCCTAACATCCAAGTTCAAGGCTAGAGCCGTGTTCCACTGCCTCACAAATAAACTGAGTGAGCAAAGCCCTAACCTATCTCCCTAACCATAGACCATCAGATTAGGACGGATTTGAGGGTCAATTTGTCTAGGAGGGTCACGTGTGGAGGAAAGATGGGTGACGAATACCTATCGCCGAGGGAGGCGATGAGGTCCGCTAGGCGGTTGTAGACCTCCCCTGCTGGCTTTAGCCACAGCGAAAATTCCAGGTTGGGCTCCCCTTACCGTCTCTCTGCAAACTCACGTTGGGTTCTCTCGTACTCTTCCATCGACCCTATGTCCCAGACACGTTCTTTCAATTTGAACCCGTAGACTACTTTCTTGCAGAGCCATGCAATGAAATTGCCCGGCTCATCACTTCTCCCTCCTTGATCAAGATATTCCACTGTTCTTCGGAGGCTTCGGAAGGGTAGGATGTAGATGCACGCTCCGATCACTCGACCAGTCGGGTGCGTAGGCTTTTCCTCGAATCCTACAACCCTCATATCATGGTCAAGTGTTACTGTGGAACCCATCCCCAACACTAGCATAGGGAAGAAAACAAGTTGCAGGCTCCCGGAATGCTCCCATTCAAATCCTACGCGCCGCATCAAGACCAGGTTACAATACTTGGAATCACTCCAGAGAGCCCATACCTGGTGACGAAGTAACGGGTGGACTTGAACTCCTTCCTTCTCGCGAGTGCTTTCGCGACTCGCGCGACTTCCTCGCCTCGTCATGGTCCAAAATTGTCGTGAACTGCGTTTTCTTTTTCAACTATTCAGTGCCTCAGATCCATTCGCTATGAATGTCATTGATTTTTCTAAAATGTGGATCATCGGATAACACGCGCTTGGATCTAGTCTCTATGCATGTTGCAGCAACGATCGAGTCGGCAGTAGGCAGGTCGCTGTATCGGCATCGGAGAGCTGCGGACATGAGCGCGATTTTCGAGGTTAGGTCGACTATCTTGAGTCGCGAGGTTAGAATGGAATTGACTCGGAGTTGAGCTACTTCCTTCCCTACGTTCTCGAACATGAACTTGTAAATCTCATGGATTACGATGGTCGGGACGAAGGCCATCTCCCGTTGAAGGTCGACCATCTTTCGTGATGTTTTCGCTTTGAGTTCTTCTGTGTCTGCAAGATAGTGGGTTAGAAAGAACCGTGTGTCAACGGTTGTAGCCATGCCTAGTACCTGTCTTGACGTCTGATGTCGTCCAGTTTTTTCTTCATCTCTTCCAGAGGAACTTTGGGTGAGTCAACTCCGGCTAGGTCTTCGAGTGGTGTTATCGGCTTGATGAGAATGCCATCGCCGCTTTCCTTAACGAGAACTTGCATCCCCTCCCTTATCCCATACTTCCTTCTCTTAGATGCAGGTATCGTAACCTGACCTTTCCTCGTCACCAAAACGATTTCTTCCGACATCACAATCAGTCCTACAAAGCGGCGCAGTTGTACTTAAGCGAATCGTACAACCTTGGATAGTACATGAAGAACGGAATCCGAGAGTATCTCAGGACGACAAGAGAGACTGGTCGAGTTTGGGTTGAAGCTAGCATCAGCCTAGTTGCTCTACCGTTCTTCTAGATAAGTTGCTGTATGGTCTCGTATCCTTACCCCAGCCCAATAGCACGGAAATCTGGGAAGATACGGTCACGATGGAAGTGACGCTTCTAGGAGGCATTTGACGTGGCGGTCGTCGTCGGTCAATCATGTTCCTTCAGCACGCGCAGGGTGATATTCATCGGCCTAGTGACCCTGCTGATTACTGTGATGGCGGCCTTATCTTATGAGATCTAGCTGGAGGCTAGTCGGGAGGTGGATTCTCGCTAGATTCCTCCTCCTCGAAGACTTGCCCGTTAGGCTGGTTCGACTTGGCTTTCTGGCGTGCCTCAGCGAGGATGACGATCGAAACATCCTCGACTACTTGGAGACATTGTAATCACATGTGGCCTCGGAAAGAGCTGTGGGATCTGAGATTCCTCCTGATTGCCGTTAAGCAGATCCTCACAACTCGGAGGACCAGAAAAAAGTAAGGAGAATTAGGATAATGCATCCATAACGAAATGCGTCCGACATGCCTAACGTGCCCGACAACGTCGCCCTACCGTGCTATACCCATCGCATCTGAGCCTCTCTCTCTTCACGCCCTTTTCATTCTTGAGCGGGTGTAGCTAGGTTTCGGTCAAAGCGTATGTGCCTAAGAGTTTCGACGACGGCCTGCGTCGATATGCCGCCCGCAAATAGCAACCTGGCAAAGTAACATGTTGTCCCCCAAAAATATGGTACACCCCCCACCCCCCCCGCAAGCAGCAGGGATCCACCTGTAATTCCAAGGGTTGCTTCGGCCAGTCTCAATTGTGCCCTTATAGATCAGTTGGTGAATTTACGGGCACCATGAAACTTCTTGTTACGGGCGGAATGGGCTTCATAGGTTCAAACTTCATACGCCTCATCCTCTCGGACCACGCCGACTTCAATTTGGTTTCAACGCGAACCTCCTAACCCAGGTCCACGCAGAAGCGACCCAATGGAGAGCAAGAAGGCCACTTGACTCTTCGGAGTACGGATATGATCCCTCGCCCCATCGCTCCAACGCCAACGATGGCGACTTTGATCCTCTCCAGTGCCCCTCCCTCGTCGCAGCAGTCTTATCGCCGCTGCAATCTTAGTCCTCGCCCTTTCATTCGTAGCAGTTAATTTGCAATACGCGCACATGCTCTACGATTATATCGAAAGGAAGGGTTTGGTCAACGAGTACGGCGGAAATACGTTCTGCACGATATGGCGCAAAACATGAGTTACGTAGTATGTCGATTGAGAACGTGGTGTGTCAGCCAGCGAGTCTCACCGTCCGTAACTAGAGTGGATCTTCTAACCACTGCGGTTGAGGGCCCTCTATTCTTACGTTCTTAGTCTGATTAGTGACACGCCGACTGACTTGTACTCTTCGTCTCTTCCGGTTACCAATTTTGCCCCCTTGATCTTCGCCGTGGCGGCTGCGAAAGAGTCCGCGAGCGAGAGCCGATGTCCCGCCTTGATATCGGCTGCGACTCTCCACAGCTCGTTATCCAAAACAGGCACAATCTCCAGGCCGAACGCCCTAAGATTCCTTTCTTTCTCCAGTGCTACCTCTGAATCTCTTCGTTGGAGTATGTAGTTGAACTCGGTTAGGTTCACTATGTTCAGGTACCCAGTCGTCTCGCCGTTTTGAGTCTTCTCAAGCATCTCTTTGACCCTGTCTGCGCCTTGCTCGTCTAGGTAGAATATGAGCAAGGCTTCAGTGTCGAAGACTATGCTCAAGTAGTTCCCTGTCCCTGCGACGATCATCAGACCTTGACTCAGCCAAGATTTCCCATGCGCTCTTCTTTCCGAGGACCCGTTTCAGCGAGCCCTTTTCCTTAGAGGGGGTAGGCACAGGCTTCAGGAGTATTCCTTCCTCCACATCAATAACCAACACCTTCTTACCAACACCATGCTTGTCCCTCAACTCCTTCGGAATTGTAGCCTGCCCCTTCCGAGTAACCGTAACAATGCGAACATTCATTACCTGCGGCTTCCAGCATTACTTTCCAATTTCGTATTACTTAAGTCTTCACTCATCCGCAACGAAATCTACTGCAAGTATTCGCAGGAGGGAAAGATCGATTTGGCCAAGACTAGAACTCAGGAGCTCAGGTACGCGACCTACCTCAGAAAACTGGACGTAAACGAAGATGTCGCTGTGAAGGCTGGTGAATTCAAAGGCAAGTACAAGATCCCTATTGCGGACGCCTTCATAGCAGCCACAGCGTACTTCGCCTCATCGACCATAATAACCGATGACCCAGACTTCAAATTGATACGCGAAATCAAAACTATGACCGAGAACGAATTCATCTCCAATCCGCCAGCGTAGCGGAACCTCTACAGCTCACCCAGGACCTCGCGCCCGACAACGTCGCCCTACCGTGCAATACCCATCGCATCTGAGCCTCTCGACGAGCCGTTAAAGTATTTATACCAATAAGTATGAATTTCATACTAGTGACAGAACGATGGAGCAAGAGGTCACCGTCATAGGGAAGAGGGGACAGGTAGTCATACCTAAGGAACTGAGGACCAGGCTAGGCCTCAGGCCTAGGACAAAATTGCTCGTGATCAGAAGGGGTGATGCCGTGATCATGAAGAAACTGGATCTTGAACAGGAGAGAAGAGAGCTGGAAGCGCTTTTCGAAAAGGTTGACAAGAGAGTGGGGAAGTATGGCGAGATGACGGAAGAGGAGATAGATCGAATAATACACGACTACAGAACAAAAGTAGCGTACAAAGGCAAGTAGATGCTCAAGATAGTCGCGGACACAAATGTTCTCGTCTCCTCTCTCATAAGGAGAGGTAAGCCCCACGAGTTAATTTTGAGGATAGATGGGATAGGTGTCAGGCTGATAAGTTCCAATGCCCTATTTGCTGAGTTGATTTCGGTTCTAGCTGAGGAAAAAATAGCTAAATACGTTACTAAGAGCGATGTGGAGCTGTTCCTCAGATACGTTGGTAGAAGAACCACTCTGGTAAGAGTTGCAAGCAAGTTCAAAGTTGTCAAGGAGGACCCACAGGACGATGTTGTCCTAAACACTGCGCATAGTGGCAAGGCGAAATACATAGTCTCTGGCGACAAGCACCTAATACCTTTGAGACAATTCAGGAGAATAAGAATCGTTACCGTAAGCGAGATGCTTGATATACTCAAAATAACCTAAGCGAGCCAACATTGCCATTGATTTCGTGTAGGCAGAAGTGCAATACCGCAAGGTAAACGGTCATTCGGATGCGAATCTCACGCATAGTTCCACTAGCGGTTTGGTTTTCGCAAGAGTCTCCGCGGCGTACTCTAACGTGAACGCTTGACTTGCCGGGATACCCTCAGCCTCATAGCCGTAGAATGCAGGCCCTCTCACTTTTGCAAGTTCTACAAGCTTGACCTTGATCTCGTCGACTCTGGTATTCAAGTAATCTGGAAGCCTTTTGGAGATAGCTTCCAGAGCCTCGCTCACGTCATGTTCGCGTGGGTATTCAATCGCCAACCTCCTTAGCACGGCTTTTGCCGCAAGCTCTAGAGCTTCCTGCGTTCGCCTAACGGAGATTGCGGCGCCTCCGTTTGAGAGAGCATTCTCGGCCTCAACCATAATCCGCTGTGCGCGGTCCGCGTAGTCCCGGGCCATCAGGATATTCTTCAAACCTCAACGACCTCGTCGAGTCTTGCGTCGGGCTTGAGGACCCAATAGTAACCTTTCTTAGCCTGCACCCTCCTCGCCCCCAGTTCGCTGAGTCTCCGGCGCATATCATCAAGAACGCTCTTCAAGAATCCATCCTTGTCATAGACGACGAAGGCATCTTGCGTCATGTCCAACATAATTGGGGGGTGCGTCCTGACTTCGTCTGGAGTGAGCATTATATCGGACACAAATGCGCTCCTTCGCAGCGACCTTAACCTCCGGTAGGCTTCGCTATGCCTTAGTTCTTCGTGTATCGGGAGAGTTTCGCGCACCCGCAGTCCGATGTCTTTCGTTAGTTCCTCCGCAACGATCAGCACGTCGAGATCGCTCTCAGGAGTTGCTTCCCCCCTCACCACGGATCCGAAGAAGCAAACCGAAACTAAGCGTTCGCCGAAGAATTCCTTTACCAGCCGCAGATATTCCTCGGCGAGCTTCCTGTACTCCGCCTGCAACCTCGCACCGCCCTCATGGACAATGACATGTACTCGGCATTAACCATTAAAGGAGAAAGCCAGCCGCACAGCGACATCGCCCACTTTTGCATTAATCGCAGAGTAACATGTTGTCCCCCAAAAATATGGTACACCCCCCACCCCCCCCCAGCAAGCAGCAGGGATCCACCTGTAATTCCAAGTGTTGCTTCGGCCAGTCTCAATTGTGCCCTTATAGGTCGATAGGTCGAGTGCTGCTGAGTTGTCGGCGGATGATCTGCGTTAGGGGAGCCTACTTTGTTCTTTCTTTTCACGCCATTTTCTTGGGTTCTGCAATAGCTCTAAGAAATCGTCCCTTGTCAGCTTTAGTTCATTCATGATGTCGCTCATAAGACCGGGGCCTATCTCGGGGGCTAAGATAACGGTAGCCGCTCTCCCGTCTGGATGTTTTAGGAGTACGTGGCTTCCTTCAGTCCGTTGCGGTAGAAAACCGGCTTTGCTCAGTTTCTTGATTAATTCTCGGCCGGAGATTCGCGGAAGTTTCGACAACTACGCTTCAAGTGCAACGGCGGTTACAGTCAACTTGGGCTCTCTACTTTCTCCGCCTCGTGTAGCTTGGAGCACCAAATGGATAGCTTCTTTGATGTTACGAATGGCCTCTTCCTCGCTCTTACCTTGAGTCATGGCTGCTGGAAGCTCTACGCAGCGAGCCACATAGTACCCTGCCTCATCTCTTCGTATGCTAACGTTAAAGACTGACAATGCGATTCCGCGCTGTATAGGTAGAACACACCTATTTACGGATTCTTCAGCTGCGCTGAATTATTCCAATGATTTCGCGATATAGTTCAGGGCCGCATCTCCCGCCAGCTTCGATCACATCATCGACGGCTTTTCCTCGCCACCGACTGTCTCGGACATGGTTTCAGCATTCATTGCGAAGCAAGGCTATTCTGCGAACGTGCTGGACCTTGCGCTGACTGTTGAGAACATGCAACTGATTTTGTCGGAACCAATTCTCAAAGAGCTGCAGGAAGTACTGAAGCGTGAGGAGGTAAGGGAGCGTTTCTCGTACACAGATCATGACATTAAGCAGGTTGTGAGTGGGCTGAGGGCATTAGCGAAGATGGTTCCGCTTAGATCTAGGTTTGCAGTTATCAAGGAAGACCCACAAGATGATGCCATACTGAACACTGCCTATTCTGGCAAGGCTGACTACATTGTTTCTGGCGATAGGCACCTGCTGATCCTTCGCACATTCAAGGGAATCAGAATTGTGAATCCAAGACAAATGATTAAACTCATTTCAAGAAAGTTCCCGGAATTCATGCTTCATTTTTGAATGTAAGATAGAAGCGACAATGAAACCAGGTGATTCGTGCAGTTTCTTTCTGCGTTCGCTACGCAAGTTCATGGAGAAGTATGAAGGAGAATATGTAGCGATCGTGGGAGGGGAGATTGTCGCTCACGGCACGGATGGAAAGAAGGTTTACGACAAAGCTCGAATACATAGCTAGGAACTGGTCAGGATTCTCTGCAGCCATGGGTTCGAGGGTCTTGCGAACGCTTAAAAGTATGAGAACTCATACAAAGCCTCGGAGGTCTGCTGGTTGGAGAGGTTGACCGTTAGTCTTCCCGAAGACCTCGTGAAGAAGGTTAAGCGAACCTCGCAAGAGACCGGGCTGAAGGTCTCGCGCATCGTGGCCAAGGCACTGGAACAACATATGAGTGAGCAGATCGAGTCGACCCTCGAACCGCCTATTCACCCAGCTGTCCTGTGGAAACTCAAGGGTCGAAAATCCTTGAGGGGCCCTTCCCCTAGGCTATTGAGGACGCGCATAGGATCGTGGCGTGCGATTGACCTCGATAGAATACCAGTATAAGGAAGATGGCCTCCTCCCTGACGGTTCGAAAGTTGCAGATATCCCCATCATCAACCTGCTGATCGTCAGGAGAGACATAAGAAAGGGCATAATTGGAGAGTCGATTGTTGACACGGGCTTCGATGCGGCAATATACGCAAATCTGGAATTGGTGGAATTCCTTGAGGGGTCGACGCCCACAAGGACAACCTCGCTTCACACGGCCGGTCACACCGTCACATGCGAGATCTTTCCTGTCGAATGCCACCTCGTCAACCAAGACTCCAAACCAGTTTTTTCCTTCGGTGGAGTCGAGGCATACTGCCCAGTCGAGCCGATCGATCTATCTGAAGACGTAATCGTGGGCAGAGCTATCCTGAACCAACTTAAGCTTGAACTTGACGGTAAGCTCATCAAGCTTCATCTCCCAAAAACATGACCTGGGCGTAACGTGAGGGTAAGGCTAGGGATGATGCTGCCCAATCGACTCTCTGATATGCTCAAGGACCTCGCCAACGAATAGGTTGTCGAACATTCCATTCCTAAACGGCAAGAGTTGTGGCATGCCACGAACCCTATTACCCTGAAACTTCCTGAGGCATGAGGCTGCTACGTCCAATCCAACGTACAAGTGGATCCCAGACGAGTAGTGCCCGTCGTTGCAGCCAACATCAAGGGTCGGCTCCCTGCAGGTGTGACAGTACGGGAAGAAGAAACGCTTTCGGTGCAAGTCCCTCCTCGGTCGCAAACACGAGACTTGTTTCAGGATACTTCTCACCAAGCTGCTCGTAGAACTTGCAGAGGGCCTTTGACTCATCTTCTGCTTGCTATTATCGAAAGATGGATGAGCAACTGAACACCGTTGGCTTGCTAAGCCGCGATCGAAGGGTCTAACGCTACGGTCTCAGGCTGACGCTAGTGTTCCTCTTTTTCATGAACCTCTGTCTGCGCCTAACGATGTTGCTTGAGTTTCTGTTTCGCTCTTATGAGGGTGTGCGAGTCAATGTATAATCCTGATTCGACTAGTTCATCAAGAGTCCTCTCGCACTCGGCGGATTCGATCCGTTTTAGCGCAAGGAGCCTGAAGAGTAGGAAGAGGGTTCCTGTTCTCGTCTTAACGCCATAGGCCTTGGCGATCGTTCGTGCTTCTGCTTCGTCGACGATTGCAAGGGCATTCAGCTCCTTGGCTGCTGCTAGGGTCTCTGCCTCTCCCAGGTGTATCTCAGGATGCCTCTGAAACATCTTCGCCAGGTTTCGGTCACGTACGTCGTAAACTTTGAGTTCTGCGCGTTCTACGGCATCCTGTATTACCGTTGCGTCGGGTCTTCCTTGGCCTCGCTCAACCGTTTCCCTGTAGACTTCCCTCGTGATGTGCGCTTCGCAAATGCCCAGAACAAGCATAAGTCTGTCTATCTTGGCGAAATGTATGATTGGCGTAGCGTCCAGAACATAGATTGGTCTGCTACTCCTCAACGGCTTCTCTCCAAGCTCTGTCAACATCCTCCGCTGAGATGTGCAGAGGAATCTTCTCTCGTTGAAGCAGCTCAATCATCTCCCGCAGCGGGATTCCAGCTTTCAACGAAGCCTTCCAGATTGTGCACTCACCCCTTCTATACTCCTCGAGCGCGCGCGCCTTCTGAGTCTGCTTAATCCCGGCCGCGATCATTTTTCGGGCTACCGTCGACTTGTCAGTCTTCTCGTGCTGAGCCTCCTCCTCGATCTTCTTAACGAGCTCCTTCTCCAATCTGACTGTGAGATTCTGAGTCTTGGCCATAACGACCACCGCAAGCATCTTACTGCCATGCTTGCATAAATTTCTTCCTTATTTTGAGAGGAAGCGGTCATCCCAACGACTCCTGGAGCGGGAAAACTGATCCAGAAGTGAAGTGGCAATTTGCGATGCGATACCCATAGCCTTGGCGGGAATCAGGAAAACTTAATGCGCAACCGCCGACCGGGAAACACAGTGTATGGTTGCATTTCAATGAGTCAGGGGCTGAAACTATTGTACAGCTTTCAAGGTGTGATTCGGGTCAGGGATGGGATTGCGTCGAAGTCGTGGTCGAAGCTCAATATTCTGTGGATGCCGTTCGTTAGGGCTGTTGCGGCGTGAATAGCGTCTCTGGGTTTGAGGTCGTGGCTTTCAACTATCGATTGAGCTTCCGAGATTGTTTCGACGTCAACTTTCAGTAACTTCAGGTTTGGCAGTCTCAGAAAACTTGCCCCTTGGACCGCAGCCTTTCTCGGGTCGAAGAGTCGGCGCACGACCCATGTGACCTCGTCCCATGTCAATGTGGAAGTGCAGGCCTCAATGGTGCCAGAAGCTATCTCGTGGAGTCTCGCCGTTGCCGTTGCTGCTTCAGGAATAGTCTGAGGATCGTAGATGGCTGGATAAATGAAGATGTTACTGTCGACGTAGAGGGACTTCTTCGAGAACTTCCTCTTCAACTAACTCTTCCACCTGAACCTTGCTCTTTAGTTTCGGGGTCAAGATTGAGAGGTAGTCTTCAAGGAGCTGAGACGGTGGCTTGCTGGGTCGCATAATGGCTCCTTCATCTTTCACTTCGAACACAACCTCAGAACCCGGCTCAACGCTCAGAAAATCCCTAACATCCTTGGGAATAACGACCTGACCTTTCGGACCAATTCTGCGCTTAAAGTTCATGGCAGAGCCAATGTTATACTACCTATATGAACATATTCCTACCATAAGGTATTACTTCGAAACTTTTTCATAGACAGCCCCGGGCGATCTCAGCAGTCGGTATCATTATCATGAAGAGCGGCAAGCCCATCGAAATGCGTGACGCGTTGATAGCTGGATGTATGGTGACTTGCTGTCACCCATGAATGGGTGCGGGCTTCTCGGCTCGCAGGCTACTATTTCTCTTGCCTGTTCACTCCGAGCATGGGCCAAATCATCTGTGGCCCTTCGGGTCGTGGCCGTTGGCAAGAAACGCGACCCGATGTTTATCGCGGCATTATAGTCCGCGTTGTAGACGAGTTCGCAGTTCCAGCAGTGGAAGAGGCTCTGGGTGAGGCGTTCGGTGTGGCGTGAGCCGCAGCGGTGGCATGTTCGACTAGACCAGAGTTCGTCGGGGGCCTCCGCCCTGATGCCCTGTTCAACGCATTCCTCTTGAATGTAGCGTATGGCGCGACCGTAGCTCCAATGAGCAAGCGCCCTGCGAAGCTTAGGCTTGCCGTTTCCGTGATTGTTCTTGTGCTTGATGCCTTTCGGGTAGCCGACCGCGACTAGGCAGTTCTGCGAGGTCGCGGCCAACTGTTTTGCTGCTAGCCTGTCGTAGTATTCGCCTACGTGGAGTTGCTTGTGTCGGATGCGTTTCAGTGGCGCCCACTTCTTTGCGCGTTGTAGTTCTGCTACTCGCTTATTGAGGCGGTTCAGATGCTGCCGCTTCAACCCGTCCCGTATGGTCGTGAAGTCGCTTGACCTTAGAGGCTGATTCGGCTTGAGCATCACGGATGCCATCGACCGCTTCACCCCAAGGTCGACGCCGCGAACGGCGTTGACGGATTGATCTGGAACCGCATACTCCACCTTCACGTGAACGTAATACTTTCCATCCCGTTTCACGATTTGGAAGCTCTTCATGACGCCTTTCTCTAGCAGATCCAAATGGTACTTCGCTGGGCTCAGCGGAATCGTAAGTTTCATGCCTTTCCGCAGCGTTGAGACACGTGCCACATACTGGCAGAGTTTCATCCGCCTCGTCTTTTCAATCGAGCCGAAACGGCTGTCGAACCATATTGGAACCTTGCCGTTCATGTCGTTCGTGAATGGTTCATGTGGTTCGCGTCGTAGGAGCTTGCGAAGCCACTGCTTGTCACGCTCTTTTCTAGCAATTGCGATGTTCCTGCGCCAAGCCTTATGCGCTTCACGGTAGCCCCACCACATCCAAGCCGCCGTGTCGAAGCAGCATTGAGTGAGTGAACCAAGCTTCGCATCTCTCTTCACCCGCTCGTAGAACCGTGCCCTATCCGTGTAGGAACCCTTCAGCCCGTTTTCTTTGAACAGCTTAGACCATAACCAGACACTGTATGTGGTTCGCGCTGTCAAGGAATCAAGAATTGAGAGCTTCCGCTTCGTGATGCCGTAGTGGACGGGTATGCGAACGGTTTTGACGACCTGCAACTTCACAATTCCTCCCCGTCGCGGCTGCTTAAAGCGTAAAGAGATGCGTGAAAGTATCATGCGGAATCGGTCAGCCTGAAGGCTGACACGCAATTCATCCCACCCCTAAAGGGATGTGGGGTTTCTTGTATACACATTCAGATTCGGAGCGTTGGTAGCATCTTCAGTCCAACCTGCTCTCCCATCATCAGGCCTGATGCTTCCGGGCCTCGATAGATTCCTGAAGCTCGCGAGCGACCCCCCTGACTGTGGTCATCCCTTACTAACGAGCAAGAACCTGCTTTCGATTTCATCTTCTAGCTTCGCAATGTCAGCGTCAATCTCTCCGAGGGTTAGATTGCGATCGATCGGAAATTGGTTGAAATCACTTGATTCGTACGGTTTCTTTCTGCGTTCGCTACGCAAGTTCATGGAAAAGTATGAAGGAGAATATGTAGCGATCGTGGGAGGGGAGATTGTCGCTCACGGCACGGATGGAAAGAAGGTTTACGATAGAGCTCGCCGCGAGAGGGAGGCAACGGTGCTTTGGCTGTGGCTCGTTTCCTTAATTACATCTCAAGTCAGGTGGGCTTGGTCAGCAAGAGCTTGTTTCGGCAGGAAACATTGAAGCTTCTGGTCACAGGAGGCGTGGGTTTCATTGGTTCCAACTTCATACGAACATTGCTCGCTCAACATGATCGATACGAAGTCGTGAATGTCAATGGTGATTTCCGAATTCAACTTGCAGAGGTGTCGCACTTTTTGATAACCGCGCTAGCTCTGAACTAGCGTTGAAGGGGGAAAGCGTAGGATCGCACTATACGATTTGTGCACTCTTAGGCCAAATCTCTGAGACAACTCGGCTTCGAGGAGCCATCAGACAATAACGCCGATAACGAATGCCTTGTCGCGTGGATTGTGTGAGCTGCTCATCCATACCATGCTGAATTTTCGTAATCTACGCCGTGAAAGTTGATGCGAAAAATTCAGCCACCGTACGGTTCAAACCTTGCCGATAAACTCTGAACCCACCACCTCAGGGAAATTAAAGCTCGGGAGTTTTTCCTTCTCGCATGATCCGTCCCTGTCCTTTATCTTAGCGTACCGACGCTGAAGAAGCGCCCAAACAAAGAGCCCAGAAAACGGCGACATCCACGATTAATCGCTAATTCTAAGCGGTCTTCTAGGGTAGTTGCAGGATTGGCGCTGGGGTCCGCTGGAACCCTAATCATTACGCGTCGGAAGTCTGTTCGGAACACAGAACTGAGACGAATCTCCAAAGGTCCCCCTCAACACAAGAAACGCAAACTCAGCAGCAAGAAGAAAACCTAGCAGCGGTGGTACCGTTTCTCAGGGCCCAATCGGTCCGCGTGGCCCTGTTGTGATCAAGATGCTTCGTAATTGGCTATGAACACGACGGGCACGGAAACCTTCGAAAGGCGTTTCCCTAAGTCTTCGTCGGCAGTTATCAGTGGTCGCTTCAGTTCTTGGGCCATTGTAGCGTATGATGAATCGTAGACCGTTATGTCCCAGATTCTGGCGTTCGATACTGCTTTTCGGAAAGTTTGAGGGCTAGGTGAGACTGCGAGGTTGTTGAGGTATGTTGAGGCAGCTTCAGCTAATTTGGCAGCTGTTTCACGCGGTATGTCTCTTCTCTTCTGGATACTGTTGCAGACCTCGTAGAGCATAAGAGACGGCGCATGGAGCTCAGCCTTTCCTTCCTCGTAATCCTGGCGCAGCTTCAGGCTTTCAGTTTCGTATTTTTCTCCCCTTAGGAACCATTTGGCAGCAACAGAGGCATCGAGAATCATCTGCCTCGATCCTGCCTAATGCTCCTAGTTGAGAAGTCAGGATCGGGTGATGGAGGAATCTTGGCTCTGAGGTCTTCGACATCCTTCCACAATGTCTTGAGTTTCTCTCGTCTCAAACGTTCCTCAATCGCTGACTTGAGCAATGCCGACCAGTCCACGTCCTTCAGTCTTTCCATCTCCCTTCTGAGTCTCTCAGGCACCCTGACGCTAACCACCGTTGACATATCCGTCTGCGAAATGTTTACAAACTGTCTACAAATAAGGATTGCGATTCGAATTCTCACGAAGTTAGCTTAGATTCGTCCCGCGATTTCGAGGCTTGCTTCGGCCAGTCTCAATTGTTGTTGTGACTTGGAAAAGGCTGAACACAGGTATTCTTCCGGCAAAGCAGCACTTGTGCATTAATAGGTGAGTTGGTGAGTTTGTCGTCACCATGAAACTTCTTGTTACGGGCGGGATGGGCTTCATAGGTTCAAACTTCATACGCCGCGCCCTCGCGGACCACGCCGACTTCAACGTAGTGAACCTTGACAAACTCACCTATGGCTCTAATCCAGAGAACCTACGAGACCAAGAGAACCGGAACAGCTACCGTTTTGTTAAGGGTGACATATGCGACGAGGCACTCGTCAAGAGCATAACGAAGGACATTGATGCCATCATCAATTTCGCCGCAGAAAGCCACGTAGATAGGAGCATATCGAATCCCCAAGCTTTTGTTGAAAGCAACACACGTGGAGTCCTAACCCTCCTTGAGGCATGCCGACAACGGGACCTAAAATTCCTACAAGTCTCCACGGACGAGGTTTACGGATCAACACCAGAAGGCAGACCATTTCTCGAGACCGATAGACTCGACCCCTCCTCCCCCTACTCTGCGTCGAAGGCCTCGGCCGACATGCTCGTGAACGCCTATCACAGAACCTACGGGTTATGGGCCGTTGTGACGAGGTCGACGAACAATTACGGTCGCTACCAGTTTCCTGAAAAGTTCATCCCGAAAACAATCATCAGAGCCTCCCAAGGTCTACAAGTGCCTATCTACGGTTCAGGGAAACAGATCAGGGATTGGATTCATGTCCAAGACCACTGCGCGGCCTTGGACCTTGCCATAAGGAAAGGGAGGCCAGGTGAAATCTACAACATCGCTGGAGGAAACCAAGTAGAAAACCTAGAGGTCGTCAAGAGAATACTGAATATAATGGGCAAAGGCGTGTCCCTAATCAGCCATGGAGAGGACCGCCCCGGCCACGACCTCCGTTACCGGCTTGACGCATCGAAGATCGAGCATGAGCTAGGCTGGAAGCCGAGACATAGCTTTGAAGACGGTTTGACGGATACCGTGAAATGGTATCTTGAAAACGAGTCATGGTGGCGCCCGCTAATCGACGACAAGATCCTAAGCCCTACACCTTGGAAAGAGACATGGTGAATTGAAGCTTCTCATAACCGGAGCGAGCGGACTGCTAGGCAGTAGGCTTGGGAAATTAGCCATCGATGCCGGCCATGAAGTCTATGCAACATACAATAGCCATCAGGTCACGGGCACGCATACCCGAAGTCTTGACATACTCGACAAGGAGGCAGTAGACAAGTGCCTCACCGAGACTTCACCGAATGTCGTCATCCACACAGCCTCACTAACCGACGTCGACCTATGCGAAGAGAAACCTGACCTAGCTATGCATGTCAACGAAGTAGGAACACGAAACATAGCTCAAGCCTGCCGACAAGTCAAGAGTTTCTTAGTATACCTGTCTACGGACTACGTATTCGACGGTCAAAGCGGAGATTATAGCGAAGGCGACGAACCCAACCCGATCAACACATACGGCCGTTCGAAACTTGCAGGTGAGCGACACGTCGCGCTTCAATGCCAGGATTACTGTACTGCGAGAACAAGCGTGGTATTCGGGTGGGGCCGGATCTACCGTCACAACTTTGCAACATGGGTGCACGAGAAGTTGGGTGCGGGCCAGCAGGTCGAGGTGGTCACCGATCAATACGCATCTCCAACTCTGAACACTCACCTCGCACGAATGCTCATTGAGGTTGCAGAACACCGAATTCACGGGATCCTCCATCTTGCAGGGAGCACTCGAATCAGCCGATACGAGTTTGCAGTTATGCTAGCCAAGCAATTTGGTTTCACCGAGAATCTCCTCACCCCAGTCAAAGCAGACGTGACCCGCTGGAGAGCAAGAAGGCCACTTGACTCTTCGCTCAACGTATCAAGGGCTCAGAAAATCCTCACCAACAAACCCACCACGCTCGAAGAAGAGCTAAGCGAATTCGCTAAGGAATCTCACCTAGGCGGCTGAGCCTTTTGGCTACGAGTTCCGGGGTCTTCCTTTCCATGCGAAGTTGTTGTCAGCGTCCTTGAGGAACGGTGCCTCTGCATCCTTCTTTGACAGTATCGGATTCGAGATAGGCCACTTGATTCCAATTTGAGGGTCGTTCCAGCGTATCGCCCGGTCGTGTGCGCCACTGTACTCGGCGGTCACTTTGTACTCAATCTCCGCCACATCCGTGGTCGACAGGAAACCATGAGCAAACCCCACAGGAATCCAGACCATCCGACGGTTCTCCGCCGAGAGAATCGCAGAAACCCATCTGCCGTAGGTCGGCGAACCCTTACGTATGTCCACTGCCACATCGAAGACTTCCCCTACGACACAGCGCACAAGCTTTCCCTGCGCGGCTGGCTGCTTCTGGAAGTGGAGTCCCCTCAACACTCCTTTGAGTGTGGAGGAGGAGTGGTTGTCTTGAAGAAAGTCTTGGGGTATCCCCTGGCTTGAGAACGCGCTCTTCTTGTAGGTCTCCATAAACCAACCACGTTCATCCTCGACTGCCTCTGGCTCGACGATTACGATCTCGGGGAGCTCATGGAATCGTTCGAACTTGAAGGGCATGTGGCTGTCCACCCGTTTGTTAAGGTCGTTCGGAGGCAATTGACAGCAAGTAGGCGCGGTACTCGCCGTTGTAGTTTTCGGCAAGCTTGGCCACCTGCCTAGCGTCGATGTAGCCCATGCGGTAGGCGACTTCCTCAAGGCACGCAACCTTCAGACCCTGCCGGTGCTCAATTGCGGCAAAATACTGCGCCGTCTCAAGCAGCGATTCCGAAGTGCCTGTGTCGAGCCAAGCGAATCCGCGACCAAACTTTATCAACCTAAGCCGCCCACGACGAAGATATTCCCTATTCACGTCCGTAATCTCAAGCTCACCGCGAGCAGAAGGTTTCAGGCCAGCTGCAATGTCCAGAACATCGTTATCGTAGAAGTACATGCCTGTAATCGCGTAGTCGGATTTCGGGTGGCTCGGTTTCTCCTCAATGCCAACCACGAGACCATCCTTATCGAATTCGGCGACGCCGTATCGTTCCGGGTCTTTCACAGCATACCCAAAGATCGTTGCTCCAACATTCTCCGCCAGCGCTCCTTGAAGGAAGCCTGAAAGGCCTTGGCCGTAGAAGATGTTGTCACCCAAGATGAGTGCGACCGACTCCGCTCCAACAAACTCTCTGCCAACAATGAAGGCTTGGGCGATTCCGCCAGGAGTTGGCTGTTCGGCGTAGGAGAACGACAGTCCAAGTTCTCTGCCGTCTCCGAGTAGCCGCCTGTACATTGGGATATCTTGAGGGGTGCTGATTATGAGGATGTCTCGGATCCCTGCGAGCATCAGGGTGCTCGAAGGATAGTAGACCATCGGCTTATCGTAGATAGGAAGCAGATGCTTGCTAATGATACGGGTCATTGGGTACAGACGTGTGCCCAATCCGCCTGCCAGTAGTATACCTTTCACAAGTTTCCCCTTCTCGATGTCACAGTTCATATTCCCTTTACTCTTGAGTTTGTCGATGAAAACAATAACACTAAGGCAGGGATGAGTCCGCCCGAGAAAAAAACCTAGTGCGCCAGAACTTCGTTTCGTCTGTAGCCACCTCAATATCATCCGCCTAAAGTTACCTCTCGTCTTGTTAGGAGCTTGCAGCGTATCAATATCCGTTTAGATGAGTACACACCGCCAGATGAGACCTGAGTGACAGAATGCAGTTGAAAGTCAAGAAACTGTACGTCGGAGATGCTTAGCTGATCTTGCTTTCGACCGCAGAGTCCATTAGTTGACGTTGCCACATAGGTGTGACTATGTTGATTGGCTTAGCTTGATAAGAATCGGTCACTTACAGGGCAAGAAAGTGTGATACAATGAGACTGCCATTCGACAAAATACTGGTGACGGGTGGTGCGGGGTTTATTGGGAGCCACACGGTTGATGCTCTTCTTGAGAACGGATCGGAAGTCTGGGTATTGGATAACTTGACGAGCGGGTTCTTGAATAACCTAAGGCGATGGAAAGGATTCCCAGAGTTGCATTTCATACGAGGGGACATACGGCAGCACGGTTTACTCAATGGGCTTGCGAGAAAGGTTGATGCTATTGTGCACCTCGCAGCGCTCGTCAGCATTGACGTGTCGATTCGCAGACCCGATCTGACGAATCAGGTCAACGTCGTAGGAACTTTGAACGTTCTACGATCCGCGGTCAAGCACAAGGTGATGAAGGTTGTTGTTGCGTCGTCGTCATCCGTTTACGGTGACGTAGGACGAAAAGGGCTTTCGGAAGTCATGCCGCTCAACCCGACAAATCCGTATGGAGTATCGAAACTCGCGGCAGAAAAATACAGTCAGATATTTCATAGGACGTATGGCCTACGGACTGTTTCGCTGCGATATCTCAACGTCTACGGTGAAAGGCAGAGCTCGAATCCGTATAGTGGTGTAATAGCGATATTCGCAAACAGGTTGATGATTGGGAAACGTCCTGTGATCTATGGGGATGGATACCAGACCCGTGACTTCATCCACGTTTCTGATGTAGTGAAAGCCAACCTGCTCGCGCTAAAGACTGAAAGGGGAATTGGTGAATCGTTCAACATTGGAACTGGCCACGCGACAAGCATCATCCAACTCTACCGATTGCTCGCTCACTTAACGGGCAAGACCAGACTGACGCCTGTTTTTCGGCCAAGCAGAACAGGCGACATAAAACATAGCTGTGCCAGGACGAGCAAAGCCCGTTCGAACCTCGGATTTGAGGCCAAAGTCACTTTGGAGGAAGGCCTAAGATCTCTAGTTACGCAAATGCAGATGCGATAAGATAGGTTTAGATTCAATTCCTTGAATTCTATGCAAGATTCTTGGCGTGACTTGTCACGTTGTGTGGAATAGCGGCTTCCTGCTTTCTAAGAGGTCACGGACTTCCTCAAGGCTCTTGAACGTACCTATATCGTAGTGGCGTGTCGGCGTCAAATATGCGTATACTGGCTTTCTGTCGCGTAGGAGTGCGGGGACTACGTGGCCGGCGAGGTCTGTGTTGGGTTTACAGTACTCTAGGGTTTCCTTTTCGGCGACATATACGCCGATGCTCACTGGATACTCTTTGAGTATGGGTTTCTCCTCGAAATACGTTACTTGACCAGACTCTGCAACCTTGCCGACCCCGTATTCGACTGGAACTGATGTGCTCAAGGCGATCGTGAAAACCGCTCTCTTCTGAACATGAAAGTCAATCATGGCCTTCAGGTTCATATTGGTGAGAACATCGCCGTAGTAGATTACGAATCGATCTCCCAGTAGCTCCTTTGCTGCAGCCAAGGCGCCTGCAGTCCCAACTCGTTCGGCGACAGAATACTCAAGCTTCACTCCAAATCGGGCGCCATCTCCAAGGTGGTTGCGAATGAGTTCGAACTCGTTCTCAGAAATGAGCATCAGCAAGTCCCGAATCCCGTGATGCTTCAAGTAGTCGATTATGTATTCAATGACGTACCGTTTTCCTATCGGAATCAGGGTCTTCGGAACATAGGCCGTTATCGGGTAGAGACGCGTACCCGCGCCGCCAGCAAGAATGGCCGCCTTCATCGAACAGTCCTGCCCTTCGCATCAGCCCACCGGTCGAGTAATAAGCCTTGAGAGCGATGAGCAATTCATCCCTACACAACCTCTACTCCTGCCTCTCATCAGCATGATCCTCCCAATCTTGGTCGCAGACGAACCACCCGCAACAGATCGAACAGCGGAGCTTGAGCTAGAAGGAGGAAGCACCTTTGATGTTGGAGACGGAGGTGCTTTACGCGCATAAGCCTGATGATAGGTTGAAGGTCACCATCAGGATTTCTTTCTCGTCCTACGAGGATCCTCCGAGACCTTCTCTCGACAATAAGCGACGATCTGCTGAGCGTATCCGATTAGCCTCTCACTCATTTTGCGCGTGAACCTGCTCCCTGGGAAACCTGCAGGATGAGCGTTGGGATATCGGCTGGGTATGTATGCTTGGTCCAATTCCAGGGCCAAGGCCCGGAGGTTGTTCGGTTTCAATTCCTCAGGTAGCATGTCGATCAGCGCTACGACGGAATATCCCCATGCTTCTCCTCTGAGACTTTGAATCAGAGCCTTCACCGCTTTCTCTGCCGCTTGCTGTCCGGCGAAGCATGCCCACTCATGAAAACCGTCTCTCGACGAGGCCTCTGCCTGTTCGAGGTCCCTCTCCGCTTGGTTTAGCCAGTCTCTGCTTCTCTCGACCACTATCGACCACCAGCTCGGGTTATCTCTATTCCCTCTCTGGCGAACATCTCCGCAGACTTGGGGCTGTTAACCATTAGCTCGTCAAACTCCCTTTCCGTGTATACTCTAGCCTCCAACCTTGGGAGGCCTATCTCATCCACAACTGTCTTGTACGCATCATCCCTTTCGCGACCCATATAGACCACTACAACATCTATGTCGCTTCCTGCAGTGTAGCGGTCTTGTGCGTATGAGCCGAAGAGGATCATGCGAGAAATGGGAAGCATCTTCTCGAGGGTTGCGCGCGCCTTCCTCAGCCTCTCCACAACGTCAACCCTGCCTAAAGCAGGGTAGGTCACCCTGACCCGGGCCGTCGTTTCAGTCCTCCCGACCAATTGAATTTGCCGTGCCGCGGAAATAACGCTTCTCTCAAGTATGGGTTGTAACGTCCTCCAACGAGTCCAGAACTAACGCGTTAACCTTCGCCATTTTTTGATTTCCTCTGCCCCGTTCCACTCGATTCGGCTCTTGGAACGGAGGGCATCGATCATCCCCATCGCTTCTACTATGGCCGCATGGTCTCTCTTCCGGTACGCGTATGTCTGTTCTTCCTCCTCAACAACTCTCGCTGCGTATTGTCGAAAGACCTCACTCCAGTTCAGGTGAGAAAGCTTGTCCATCTTCCTCTTCAAACTATCATCTACGCGTCGCAGAGTAACATGTTGTACCCAGAAAACTACACCACCCACCCCCCCGGCATCCAAGAAATGGGAGCCACAACCCCACCCAAGTCCGGCGAGCCACAACACATGCTATAGCACCCCTCCTGAGAAGGAGGACGCCAATACTGACCACGCGTTCGACACGTTTGAACATGTTTGGGGACACTAACCACATATAATGCACTCCTTTGTGTGCCAATTCGCTGACACATTCACTTTGGAGTAACATGCTTCTTGGAAACTCAGGCATCCGTGGCTAAGGGCGCAACCTCCCTCTACATCGCAAACATCATCGCCCTCTTGGCCAACACGCTCTACTTTCTCGTCCTAACAAACATTCTCCGCTCCACTCTAGGCGTGGGGATAGTCACGTCCCTGAACATCATGATCCTCCTATTCGTAACCATCAGCATACTAGCTCAACCAGTAACCCTACAATCACCAGTCCCCGCTCCTTTGGCGGTGCTCAAGTTCATCCCCGAACTGCTAGCCAAGAATACCCGTAGGGGCGCAGTGAAGGTATTCTATGCATCCCTATCCTTCACACTCATTTTGGGCGTGGCGATCGCATCAATCCTGATTGCCGCTCCGAAGCTGATTATTCCCTTCGTCGGAGGGCAGGCGGTCCTCCCAAGCTACATTCAACTCGCCGGAGTCGACGTTCTCGCATTCTCTCTTTTGCAAGTGTGCATCGGAACACTGATCGCGCTCGGTGATGTGAAGAGCGCGACGATCTACTTAATCCTCTGGAGCATCGTTCGTTACACGCTAGCATCACTCCTACTGATTCCCTATGCGATCACAGGTGTGCTTTTGGGGTGGATCGTGGGTGATGCAGCCGTGTTGGTCGCGGCGCTGTTCCGATCGACCCGTGATCTACGAGATGGACGCGGAAAGAAATCATCGCTTTCGGTCACCGATGTGGCCCGATACTCCCTATACACGTTATTCAGTGCCCTGATCGGGTTCGCGATAAGTCAGGCGGACAAGATCTTCATGCTGACGCAGCAGGGGCTACCCGAGCTTGCAATCTATAATGTTGCGATTGTCGCCGCAAGTTTCGCTGGTTTCGCACCCTACGCCCTACTGACCGTTCTCCTCCCCGCCCTCTCAGCACTCCACGCCAGAAATAGGAAGGGAGAGATGCGCAGGATGATCCAGATGTACACTAGATACGTCTCAATCATCGTCCTCCCGATCGCCCTTGGATTCGCGTCAATCACAGACGTCGCCCTGAGAATCTTCGGACCAGACTACGTGATCGGATTCGCTCCATCAGTGATCGTGTCCGTCGCCACAGGATTGACCGCAATAGGCGTCGTTTACGCAGCGGTCTTGTTGGCGGTTGGGCGGTTGAGGTGGTACACGGCGGCGAACGTATTGGGTCTCGGAGGATTAATACTCATATCATACCTACTGACTCCCTTAGTGGGCTTGAGCGGCCCAGCACTGGGACGGGCATGTTTGTTGGCGTTGGCGGCTGTAGTGTACGCAATCGCCACCCATAGGAGCGGATTCTTCAGGCTTGATTGGAAAGCCTACCTAAGCGCCGCAGGGAGCTCCTCAATCATGGGCCTCATTGTCTACTTCGCGCTGACCTTCGCTCATTCCTTTCTCGCGAAACTTGCCATGCTCCCAGTTGCAGTTGTGCTGGGAGCCCTGATCTATCTTGGTTCCTTGAGGGCTATGCATTTGTTCACGGCACGGGATTTGACGTTCCTTCGCGACATCGTGCCAAACAGATTTCATGGGCTACTGGAGATAGTTGCTAGATTGGCAGGCATTTAGATCTCCTGGGATCAGCTCACGGCTCTAGCGCCTATTGGCACCGAGTGCACCCGGAGTCGTCTGCTCCATTCCAACGTCGCGTACCAGAAGCATACCATGAGGCAGAGAAATAGAACGTAGCCGAGATAGAGGTGCGCCGTCTCCATCGGGCCCAACCCGAAATAGTACCCCAACACCAGAACCAGGTAAACCCGCAGGCTACTTATGACGAAGGTCCCGGTTACTCCAACCCCAAGCATGATGAGTAGTCTTCGTGGACCCAGGGTCCTGCCCACATCGAAGAGCAATAAACTGAATGCGACAACAAACATCATGAATGAAAGGAAACCACTGCACAACCCAGTCACCGCGATCGCCCCAATCTTCGACTGCGGACCCATGTACAGTACCTCACCAGCCGCCGTAACCGGTATCCCTGAGATCCTGAGAAGAAGAGCGGTGTTCACTACAGTCAGACCAGCGAACGCCGACCCTACACTCGATTCCGCCAAAACCTCATCAACCTGACCAGCGTGGATCAGCCAGGCGAAAATGTTCACAACACAAAACACCGCCCACATATCCTTCTAGGGCGCCAGCAAAGCAACATTATCAACCAACAGCCTAGACCCAACAACAAACGACACAACCCCAACAGCAATAAGCAGAATCCAAATTGTGCTCATCTCAGCCAACATGAAATACCGTAGAATGACCAACGAGAGGACAACCAGAAGAAATCCCACAAACCCCTTCAACCCCCTAACAACATTCGAGTTCCGCCCCCGTCGCCAGACTTGCATCACCCGTAAAGTCACACCTTTTCCCACCAAAGTTACACCCCCCACTCCGCCCATCTACTATGCAGCCGCAGCTGCAGATAATTCAACGACGTTTTGAGACCCGATTCCCGGGCGAAGCCATTCCATCTTAGTTTGTGGGAAGTGGAAGGCCTCTGCATCCAACCTTGCCCCGCACTCGTCTGTTAAAGTTCGGGCAGGTAAAACATTCAACAAACGAGACAACCTTCAACTTGACCGGGCAGTCCACAGCCTCCTTCTTCATCTTCGCCAACATCTTGCCCTTCACAGCACCCTTGATTGCCTCCGACGACTCCTTCGGCGTCGGAATCGCCTTTGGTGGCGTGAAAATATCGACTAGATACTTGTCATCTTCACTCTTCTGCACTGGTCCAGATTCTTGTGAGGGAGAAGGAGTTCCGCTCATGACTCATCCAAGCCGTGTGGAAGGCGTTCATTCAACCCAATAAATGCCTTTCTGACACATACAAAGACAATCCTAGATGTTTCTATTCATCCCCGACTCATAGCTTCGATGCCTAGAAATTGCAAGGCTCATCGGAACTAGAGTCAAATCATATGTTGGTGTGGTGAACACGTCGAAGAGTTACATTATCTTTCTGAAAAGGTCCAGCTTCTTCCCGAGTAAGAGTCTCTTTGAAAGGTCTTCGTCCTCATTTCTTTCTGTGCGCGTCAAGCCTCTAACGATCGCAACGGGCACCCCCTCAGTCCCCTGCCCCATCACAAGTTCCGCTGCCGCGGCCACCTCATCAGCGAGCGCCACGTACTTGTACCTCAACTCGTATCCGAAGAGATCCTTGCGCCCTCGGTAATCGACGATAGGGTTGAGCCCAGAGACACCGATCGCGAACTCCACTTGCCCCACACGTAACGGGCGACTGTACGTATCCCCGACTATGACAGCCAGTTTCTTTCCAGTTAGTCGCTCTAGTTCGATCCTTAGATTCTCTGCGGAATGGTCAGCGTCGAGGGGGAGTCGAGCGTAAACATGCCGCCCATCAACGTTCGACTTGTCCACGCCAGCATTTAGACAAACGAACCCATCCTTCCTTGCAACGATCAATGCTTGCCTATCTGCGTGTAGGATCTTCGCGGAATCCTTCTTTATGAGCTCAACTAGTCGAGGGTCCTTCTTCGTCCGTTTCGCAATCGACTTCGCCCTTGAACTGGGCTTAAGGTTCGATATGTCGACAATGAGCCCTTCGGCCTTCGAGATGATCTTCTGAGAAACGACGACCACGTCGCCATCCATCAACTCCAACGCTTCCGCTGAAATTGCGCCGATGAGGAGCCGTGCAACGTTATCACCCGGCTTCACAAGCCCAATTCTTTCCAAGCCAATTATCGTGACTGCTCTAGCCAATTTTTCGCACCAAGACTCCTGTTTCCCGCTCGGTTACTTCCACCCGTGATAGCTGCCCTTCTTGATTAAATAACGTGTAGGCATTGGCGCGAATGAAATCTCAGAAAGTCGAGAGGTCGGCTGTGCCTGGAATGAATATCCCAGCATTCGAAACATTCGTTCCTTGGGCTATTATTGGCATAGCGATCATCAGTCTACTCTATGCGTGGTGGCTGAGAGGAGGCGTTCTCCGAAAGGATAAGGGTACCCCGAAGATGCAGGAGGTTTGGGGGGCTATACGCGTTGGCGCGGACGCTTACCTGAACCTCCAACTCCACAGGATTCTTCCGCTGATTGTAGTTTTGGCGGTTGCGTTGTTCTTCAGCGTATACATTGTCCAACCAACAACCGAGGCAACTGAAGTCTTCGGGAAGAACGCCCAAATCATCATTGCAGTTGGCAGAATGCTTGCATTCATTCTTGGCGCATCGTTCAGCTTGATCGTGGGTCAGTACGGCATGCGAATGGCAGTTCAAGCCAACGTACGTGTCGCCTCAGCCTCACGGAGAAGCTTCAATGAGTCGCTTTCAATTGCCTACTATGCTGGAACCATAACGGGCATGTTGACCGATGGTCTCGGCTTGTTGGGTGGGACTTCAATTTTCATCATCTTCGGCCGCGCCGCACCAGACGCACTGCTAGGTTTCGGGTTCGGCGGAACCCTACTCGCATTATTCATGCGGGTCGGTGGAGGCATTTACACGAAGGCCGCAGACGTGGGGGCAGACCTTGTCGGCAAGGTTGAGAAAGACATACCTGAAGACGACCCACGAAACGCCGCAGTCGTCGCAGACCTCGTCGGGGACAATGTGGGTGACTGCGCGGGAATGGCTGCAGACATTTTCGAATCATACGAGGTAACAATTGTTTCGGCTCTGATTCTAGGATTGGCGGTTATGGCTATTGATCCGCAGCACAGGATCATGTGGATCCTCTTCCCACTGATAATTCGCGGGATTGGGGTGATCTCATCAATCTTAGGCACCTTCACAGTGCCGATTTGGACAAAGTTCCCCATCAAATTCCTACGCGCCAAAAACGCGGAGGACGCGATGTTTCGCTCCTACGAGGTCTCCAGTATCAATACCATCTTCTGGTCGTTCGTGGTAGCTACACTCTACAGCAACGACTGGCGACTTGGCGCCCTAATAACCATCGGCGTCGCGTTGGCAGTAAGCTTCAACCCATTAACCTCGTACTTCACCGCAACCGACAAGACCCCCGTGAAGGAGATCGTAAAATCTACACGCGCGGGACCGGCAACTACGATACTATCAGGCCTGGCGAGCGGATATGAATCATCTGTCTGGGCTCTGCTCTACATCGTCATCAGTTTCGTCCTCGCTCTGCTACTCTATCCAATTGAACACGGCGCCGTCTATACGCTCTACGCCATCGCAATGATTGGAATTGGCATGCTCAGCCATACTGGCAATAATGTTGCGATGGACTCCTACGGACCGATTAGCGACAACGCGAACGGAATCGGGGAGATGGCATGGCACGACCTCGACGACGAAGAAACTAAACGTGGTCGCCAGATAATGGCTGATCTGGACGCTGTCGGCAACACAACCAAAGCCATCACGAAGGGCATTGCGATAGCCTCAGCCGTAATCGCCGCAGTATCACTCTTCGCGTCCTACATCACAGCTACTGGACTGCAGTCCATCAGCATATCAAGCCCACCCGTCTTCATCGGCCTGCTCCTAGGCGGAGCTCTCCCCTGGCTCTTCAGCTCCCTATCAATCCGGGCCGTTTCAAGGGCTGCAAAGTTGATTGTGGAGGAAGTTAGACGCCAATTCCGAATACCCGGCGTCATGGAGGGCAAAGTGACACCTGATTATCGTAACGTGGTGGGAATCTCGACTGCTGCAGCCCAGAAGGAACTCGTCCCACTCGCCGTTATCGCCATGACCGTTCCGGTAATAGTAGGGTTGCTACTACAAGTCGAAGCCTTAGGCGGCTTCTTAGCAGGCATCATTGTTTCTGGCCAATTGCTGGCGGTGTTCATGGCAAACGCGGGAGGCGCATGGGACAATGCGAAAAAAACGATTGAAGACGAGCCTCGCGACCTAGCCGCTAACACAGGTAAAGGCAGCGAGCGGCATAAGGCGAGCGTCGTCGGTGACACAGTCGGCGATCCACTAAAAGACACGGCGGGCCCAGCCCTGAACCCAATGATCAAAACCGTAAACCTGGTCTCCCTCATAATTGCTCCAATAATCGTGGCCCTTAGAACGAGCTTCATAGCACCCGTCGTCGCGGTCCTGTTGATTTGTTTAGCAGCTTGGGCTCTATGGCAGAGCAAACGCGAGGTCACGTTGGAAGAAAAAGCCAGATCCGAAAGGCCAGACATATTGGACCGAATCAAAGAAAGTTAACGAACCCTTCAAGTCTTCAACGAGCTCGAGGATTCGTTTTGCTTAAATAACGATACGCAAACCTATGGGCGGTTCGTCTTAGCTCATTGAGGAGTAAAATTTGGCGATCGACCTCATATACTACGTATTCGCAGTCAGCGCCCTCTCACTAGCCGTAGCTGCATACGTTGTCTCTTGGATTCTCAAACAAGACACTGGTACTGATCGCATGAGGGAGATCTCCTCAGCGATCAAAGTGGGCGCAGAAGCATACCTCGCGCGCCAGTACAGGACAATCAGCATCATCGCGATAATCACTGCGGTGTTGCTGGGCGTAGGAATTCGAGACCCCACGAACCAATGGCTCGGCGTTGAGACAGGAGTTGGATTCCTGTTAGGCGCATTGTGCTCGAACCTAGCAGGCTACATCGCCATGTACATCTCAGTTCGCTCAAACATCAGAACAGCCAGAGGCATAATGACCAGCTTGGATCGAGGGCTAAAGATCGCATTCCGCGGAGGAATCGTTTTCGGATTAGCGGTTGTCTCGATGAGCTTGCTTGGCATTGCGGCTTTGTTCATGATCTTCAACCGTGACCCTCGGCTCTTGGTTGGGTTCGGTTTCGGTGCAAGTTTCGCGGCCCTCTTCGCACAATTGGGCGGCGGCATCTATACCAAGGCAGCGGACATGAGTGCTGACTTGGTTGGAAAAGTTGAAGCCAATATACCTGAAGATGATCCGCGCAATCCAGCAGTCATCGCTGATCTGGTCGGTGATAATGTAGGGGATATTGCAGGTCGCGGAGCAGACCTCTTCGAATCAATCACCGCTGAAAACATCGGCGCAATGATACTCGGATTGGCACCAGCAGTCTACGTGATGTTCGGGGTTAACGGCCTTCTCTTCCCGCTACTAGCCCGAGGATTCGGATTAATCGGCACGTTCATCGGAACCTTCTTCGTCTATTCCCGCAAGAACGAGGACCCATTCACCTCGCTGACGAGAGGACTCGTTGTGACAGGCGTCATCTGCGCAGCCGGCTTCTACGTGCTCACCGTGTTATTGCTTAACGGTGAGATGTACTTTTTCTATGCTGCACTCGTTGGAATTGTTGGAGCCGTCTTGGTGGCTTGGGTTACAGATTACTACACTTCGTATCGACAGAGACCGACATTGGGTATTGCCACCGCATCCGAGAGTGGCGCGGCACCTGGTATTGCTACTGGTTTGGCTGTGGGTATGGAGTCAACTGCTCTCTTCATCATAGTTATCGGAGTCGCCATTCTGTTGGCGTTCGCTCTGGGGACCGGTTTCACATCCGTAGGAGGAACCATGGATCTAACAAATCCTGCTTTCCAGAAAGGACTGTATGGCACCGCAATAGCCACGATGGGAATGCTATCAGTCACGCCCATGATTCTGGCATTGGACGGATTTGGACCGATTACTGACAATGCTGGCGGAATCCTTGAGATGTCAGGAGCTCCAGAGGAATCACGAGCAATCTCGGATCGTCTTGATTCAGTTGGAAACACGACCAAGGCACTAACAAAGGGGTACGGCGTCGCATCTGCCGCGCTCTCAGCGTTCCTGTTGTTCAGCGCATTCTTGGAAGTGGTTGGATTGAAAGGTGTTGATCTGTTTCGACCAGCAGTCTTCACCGGTGCACTCATTGGAGCAATGCTGATCTTCTTCTTCAGCTCTCTAGCCATCAAGGCTGTTGGAAGCACGGCAGCTGTAATGATCTTGGAAATTAGAAGGCAATTCAAAGAAATCCCAGGAATTATGGAGGGTACAGCGAAGGCTGACTACTCACGCTGCATCGACATCAGCACCAAAGCGGCTCTGAGAAACATGATCTATCCGAGCCTGCTGATTGTGATTAGTCCGATTGTCGTCGGAGTCATACTCGGGCCGGAAGCTGCAGGGGGTCTACTGATGGTCGGTACTATGGTTGGAGTCCTGATGGCCTTGTTCATGAATAACGTTGGAGCAGCACTCGACAACGCCAAGAAATACATCGAAGCAGGTCACCTCGGTGGAAAAGGATCACTGGTTCATGCTGCAACCGTAATAGGCGACACGCTCGGTGATCCACTGAAAGACACAGCAGGCCCATCACTCCACGTCGTAGTCAAGCTCCTCAACACAATCACGCTCGCAGTGGCGCCTCTCTTCTTGCTGGCCCTACTGCATTGAGGGTAAGAGCAAAGCTACGTCTTGAAGATTCTAACTTGTGAAATCGAAAAGAACTCTTAAACAGTCGTAGCGCTAGCGTACCCTAGGCGCAGACTTTGCAGAGAATGGTTCAAGCCTCCCACCGGGCGAAGGGAGTCGAGTATGCTATCCGTGACGTAATGGTGAAGGCAGAGGAGCTGAGGCGGAAGGGCAAGAAGATTTTGTACCTCAACATAGGCGACCCGGTGAAATACGGTTTCGATACACCACCCCATATCAAACATGCACTCGAAAAGGCTGCTGAAGGAGGAATGAATTACTACTCACCATCTGAGGGATTGAAGGAACTCAGAGAAGCGATTGTCGAGAAAGAGAGGCGAGTGAACGGCGCACAGATCGACCCAGACCATGTTGTCGTCACGAACGGAATCTCCGAAGCGATTCTGTTTCTAATGGCCGCCATGGTGGACCCCGACGATGAGGTCCTGCTGCCTGGACCGTGCTACTCACCATACTCTGCCTATGCGAAGTTCTTCGAAGGAAAATCCGTGACATATCGAACGATTGAAGATAGAGGATGGGCTCCAGATCTCAACGACCTAGAGAACAAAATCACAAAAAGAACCAAACTAATTGTGGTAATCAACCCGAACAATCCTTGCGGTTCAGTGTATTCCAAGGACGAGTTGTCGAAGATCATCGAAGTTGCAGCTGCGCATGATATCCCAGTTGCGGCTGATGAAATCTATGACCGGATAATCTACGACGGCGCTTTCTCCAGCGTGGCATCAATAGCCAAGGACGTGCCGCTGATCGGTTTGAACGGATTCTCCAAGGCCTATTTGATGACAGGGTGGCGTCTGGGGTACCTATACATCCAAGATCCTGAGGAAAGACTTAGCCATGTCTGGGATGGGATCCAGCGACTCTCGCGCGTCCGATTATGCGCAAGCACTCCTGCTCAAGTTGCGGGAGTTGAAGCATTGCGAGGACCCCAAGACCATATCCAACAGATGGTTGCAAAGCTGAAACAGCGCCGTGACTATTCCTGGAGGCGGGTAAACGAGATTCCGGGACTTGTGGCTGCGAAACCTCAGGGAGCGTTCTATCTCTTTCCTAGAATTGGTGCGCTTGGTAAGAAGTGGAAGACCGACGAAGAGTTTGTGACGGATCTATTGAATGAAACTGGCGTGCTAGTGGTTCATGGATCAGGTTTCGATCCAACATATGGCAGTGGCCATTTCAGAGCAGTCTTCCTACCTGACGAAGGCGTCCTCGATCAGGCCTTCAAAGCGATAGAAGAGTTCATGAAACAGAACGCATGAGTCGCAGGTGTCTAAAGTTTTAATTGAAGCCTCTCACACTCAATGGCTTCGAACATCAATGTCTGGCGAAACGGAAGAGCGTGCTGCAGGCATAATGTACGAGTGCATAAGTTGCGGCCAGCATTTGACCGCAGACCAGCTGGCCATGACCCCTGAGATCAAATGCCCCTTCTGCGGATATCGCGTTCTCCGAAAAGCGAGACCTCCGATAGTGAAACGAGTTAAGGCACGCTAGCGACACTTTGCGGCAGACATTTCTACGTACTCGCAGCGCTTCTGTTCTTGACCGTGTAAAGAACCAAAATCGCCTCAACGATGATATTGCCCGCTGCGAATATGAGGGACGAGGTCCTTTCGATCGAGACGATGTAAAGTCCCAGTAACCCAGCCAACAGAATAACGAACACGAAATCGTTCAATCTGACATGACTTGGGCTTGCTTTGACAGGGGATCGATGCTTCCTCCTGACATAAAGGAAGATGCTGACCGCGATCAGGAAGACCGCGCTCCAACTAATGCTAATCGCCCAGACGAAGAGCAGGTATGAATATTGCATTTCTCAACTCTCCTAGAACTTGCAGACTTTGTAGAAGAACACCTTACCCGCGTCTACGAGCAGAAGGTACGTGACCACCATTAACACCAGCAATATCCAGAACTCAGTCGGGAGAGGCACGAATCCCAGAAAATGACCTAGGAATGTAAATGGAAGAACTGTTCCAAACGCTACCGCCGATAGTGTCAGAATCGTTAGCCATTTTCCAGGCTTACTAGTGATGAACGGTACTCTCCTGGTCCGTATTACGAAAATTACGAGTACCTCCGTCCAGAATGATTCAACAAACCACCCGGTCTGGAAGAGTGCGGGGGCAGCGCCGAATATGAAGAGCATTATTCCGTACGTTAGGAAGTCATAGAGAGAGCTGAACGGTCCAAAGAACAACGTAAACTTCCTCACGAAGTCGATGTCCCAGCGCTTCGGCAAGTCCTTGAATTCAACGTCAATTACGTCTGTTGGAAGCGTCATGTTGGCGACGTCGTAGAGTAGGTTCATGAACAGGATCTGCATGGGCAACATCGGGAGGAACGGGAGGAATAGTGAAGCGCCTGCGGCGCTGAACATGTTTCCGAAGTTGGAGCTAGTCCCCATCAGAATGTACTTTGTTACATTGCCGAAGACTTTGCGTCCCTCCTCTATGCCATTCGCCAACACAAGTAAATCCTTGTCGAGCAGAACGATATCTGCCGCATCCTTAGAAACGTCGACGCCTGAGTCAACAGACAACCCCACGTCTGATTCGAACAGGGCGGGCGCGTCGTTGACTCCATCACCCATGAAACCTACAACATGCTTGTTCAACTTCAGAGCCTTTATGATATCGAGCTTCTGCTCAGGGGTTATGCGTGCGAAAATCGTCGCTTCTTCGACCGCTGTCCTGATTTCAGTAGAGGTCATCTGAGTTAATTCTGAACCCCTTACTACGCGATATACTCTTAGGCCGAGCTGTTCGCAAATCTTCGCTGCGACTAATTCATTGTCGCCCGTCAGTATCTTCACGTCGACCCCCATCGCTTTGAATTTGTCGAGTGCCTGACGAGCATCCTGTTTTGGCGGATCAGTGAACGTGACAAAGCCAAGAAGCGTGAGTTTGGTCTCGTCATCGACCGAATAAGATGGTTTAGGTTCCACGTTCCGGTAGGCGACTGCGATAGTTCGGTACCCTGATCCAGCTTGTTCAGCGAGTTTAGAATCGACCGCCTGCCGGATGGCCTCTATGGGTTGGATTCCCTTGAGGCTTTCAGCTTGCTCGCACCTCGAAAGAACGGATTCCGGGGCCCCCTTTGTGATTAGTAGCGTTCCCGATCCGTTCTTGACGACGGCGGACATCATTCGCCTTTGGTAGTCGAATGGAATCTCGTCAACAACCACGTTTGACTCTATATCTCTTTGAAGACCGGTCTGACTGGCGTACTCCCAAATGGCGACATCCATCGGATTGCCTGTGATTTCCCCCGCACCAACAATAGCGCTGTTACACAGCAGAGAATATTGGAGAATTCTCTGATCGCTGCTTCCGCTTGGCGCCCAGTAATCTTTCAGGCCAATCTTTCCGCTTGTCAGTGTTCCAGTCTTGTCCGTGCAGAGGACATCCATGTTGCCGAGGTCTTCAATTGAAACCTGGCGCTTCACGACAACCCTCTGCTTCGCCATATTCCTAGCCGCTTGTGATAGACTGATGGTCACGATTGCGGGCATCAGCTCTGGCACAAGGCCAACAGCAACTGCAAGCGAGAACAAGAGGGAATCAATGACGGCGTGACCTACGAGTGCATTCAATGCGAAGATTCCGATGACGAGTGCGAGGGTCAACGAGATGAGCATGTTTCCATACTTCCGAACTCCTCTCTGGAATTCGGTTTCAGGGCGAGTCCGCGCTAGACTCTTAGATATAGACCCAAACTCTGTTTGCTTTCCAGTTGCAACCACGACGCCGCGGCCGGTTCCGTGAACGACTACGGTGCCCATGAACATGTAGTTCATCAGCTGCTGCGGAGTAGGATGCTGAACTTGTATAGTCGCAGAAGTTTTTTCGACAGGGAAGGATTCCCCCGTCAGTACTGATTCGTTTACCTCTAGGTCCTTACATTCGACTAACCGCATGTCGGATGGGACGATGTCTCCAACGTAGACGGAGATCAAGTCACCAGGAGCGAGTAGTTTCGAGTCGATTTGTGCCGGTTTTCCATCTCTTATTGCGACAGCCTTCAACGATACGGTTTGTCGAAGGTCCTCAATGATCTTTTCCGCCTTGTATTCGTTGTAGAACCCCAACACGACGCTCAGGGCAATCATCGCGATAATCGCGATCGACTGTCGAGGTTCAAAGAATCCGGCTACTATTGCGGCGACAAGGAGTATGAAGAACAAGGGGTTCTTGAATTGTCTAATGAGAATCCGTACCCAGCTGAACGCATGAATTGGTAGCTCATTGTAACCATAGATTCTGAGGCGTTCTTGAGCCTCTTGTTGGGATAAACCTTGTTCGCTTGTCCCAAGGTCCTTCAAGACATCCGTTACAGTAACGGACCAGTAATCCTTGCGGTTGCTCGTCGATTGCCGCTTGTTATTCGACGTGGCATCCGCACCAGCGGTGCATCCAGCGAATCCGAGCCGAATTTAGGAGTTATGTTGCCTTTTCAGGCCTGAATTGTCTGTCGAGCTCGCCGGTTCTTCGCGAACCTCGAATTCGTCGACCATCGGGTATGCTGTCTTGACGATCTTCTCGAGTTTGTGGGAAATCTCATGCGCCTCCTTTATGGACATATTGGGGTCGAATCGACAGCGCAGCAGTGCATACAGATTGTTGCCGCTCCGACGGATTTTGACCCCATGGACTGCTTTGATCTCAGGAAAACGTCTTGCCGCGTGTTCGATGTACCATTTCAGTTCCGAGCCGCGTCCTTCCAGCTCTCTCGATATCAGGTCAGAGGCCGACTCCATGTGAACCGTGACCTCAGAGATGTTCGGGTCTGCGGCCTTCAGTCTCCGTTCAACCTCGTTGGCGATTTCATGCGCCTGTTTGACTGTGATGTTCGCACTTACCTCGACGCGAAGGTCGACACATAATTTTCCAGCGATCTTCTGGATGTGGACGTTATGAACTCCTCTTGATCCAGGCACTTTCTCGGCTATCTCAGTCACGAGTGTTGCAATGCCGGTTCTGCTGTGTCCAATAGGTTCTGTTTCAACCGTGATTCGAGCAATTCGCTGAACTTTGCTCCTTATTACTTTCTCAATAATGGAAACGATTCTGTGAACCTCTTCAAATGTCAAACTGCTATCAAGGAGAACATGCGCGCTAATATCCAGCCTCTTCCCTGTCATACGCACACTGACTTGGCGGCAGCCCTTGACTTCCGCGACTCCCTCAATATCCGTCTTGATTCGTTTTGCAATTTCCTTCGATGAACGTTCAAGCAATGGTATAGGCATAGGCTAAGCCTCACTATCGGGCAGTCTAGTCAATGAGAATTCAACTTCAAGAAATCCAAATGTCTGCGTCCGATAAAAGCGGCTCGTTCAATTTCCATGCCTCTGACCCTGAAGGTGAAGAACTTCAGATCTGAGCTTTGCCACAGTCGGGACAAAACCCTAATGGATCACTGAGTAGGGCTCCGCAGAACTTGCATTTCACATATGCGGACTTGTCCAGCGAAGGTCTGTATTCCACTTGACCCTTTTTTTCGTATCTCTTGCCGAAAAACACCGCGAGCTCGAGTAGGATTGCCATCGGAACGAACAATGCTACATCTGCTATTGGTCCTCCATCGGGAGTGACTACTGCTGTAATGATGTAGAGTGCAGCGTATATGTAGCGACGGCGAGTGGTAATGTAGCTCGTCTTTATAATCCCAAACCTGACGAGAAGAACAAAGAAGATGGGCAGTGTGAAAGAGAAGCCAGCAGTCAGAGTTGTTACGAATACCAGGCTGTAGAAGTCCATTACGTAGATGATTGGGACAGCACTCGTTAACCTGAAGAATGGAAGCATCGCCCAGAGCATGAAGGGGGCCAACACCTTGTAACCGAACACGGCGCCAATCAAGAATAAGACGGTGAAGGAACCTACGAAGGGATAAACTGCTCTTCGCTCTTCCGGGTAAAGTGCAGGATCGATGTACCTGTAGAACTCATATGCTATTACGGGTGAACTCACACCGACACCTAAGAGTACTGACGCAATCAAATAGATCTCCAGTGGTGCTGTGAATTCCCCGGCAATCAATTGAACGCCGGTAGGAAGAACGTCCTTGACCACCTGACGTAGAACCAGGGCGATTATTGGATCATAGAACGCTAGAGGATTCGTCAGGAAAGACGAATTCGCCGGGAACACCATGAAAAACGTCGTCGCTAGGAATAATGAAATCAGGACTATCTTCAATCTGGCGGCTAATTCGCTGAGATGTTCGAATAGCGTGCCAGCCCTTTCTGCCCCAGACTCCTTCCAACTCATGGAAGACCCCTGAGCCTACGCATTTCCATTCTCGTGCCTATCCCGATTTTCCTTTGTTATACTCACGCCGGAGTTTTCCGAGAGAACGAGCTATGTCTTTGACGATCGAAGGTTTGATCAGTATTATGATAATAACGACTATTACAACGACTTCCCAAGCCTCTAGGGCCAATTAACGCCTTCTTCCCGTGTTACTTCTTTGACGTTCGTTCAGCAATTTCCTTAGCGATTTCTTCTTTGGTCTTGCCTTCAGTACTGATTCCCAAATTCTTGGCAGCAACAATCAGAGCATCGGGGCTTGCTTCAGCCGTGCTAGCGGTGGTCGAAGTCGCCGTTGATACTTCCTTGGCTGCTTTCTCAAACTCTTTCTTGGCCAGCCCTATTGACCTTGCCAACTCCGGTAGCTTCTGTGGTCCCCAGAGGAAGATCACTACGAGTATGGCGACGACAATAAGCCACTCATAACCAACAAGGGCCAACGATTTTCACACCGGGGCATTGCGAGGCGTTCAATATAAGACTGATGAACTTCTTGGAGCACATCACTGCAACTTCCAATGCCCGTCTACGGAACACATTTAAGCGTCCTAGTTTGGCCCGATAGCAAATCTGCGGCGAGAGGTGGACAGGGACGCTTGTTGGCGGCATCCGTCTACGCCCAGGATACTTCATCCTGCCCCTAGTTCCTGTCGTCATGACTCTGGTTACGCAGATTCCAATACTTGGACCAAGCCTTCACGAGATCTTCTCATATCGACTGACTGCAGGTCTTTTTCAGCTTACGGAAGAATTCTACGAATATGAGCAGAAGATAATCTCATTAATCGAGCAGTATTCCGCTGCGAATGCAATCTAGTGCAAGAATGCTGCTCTGTCAGTTTCATTCTAGCTGGGATTAGTTGAATGGAAAGAGAGGCCTCGTTGTCCCAGCAATTTGTAGCCATAATGATATGCAGCTATGCCTGTAATGGGGAGGTCTAGCCAAGCCGTCACTATTCTGGATAGCAGGGCAGCAGAAGCTGCAATTGCCACAGGTATGGAGAATATCGAGAGCGCCGCCGTAATCGCCGTTTCGTAAATCCCTAGCATTCCTGGGACAGCGATGGGAGTCATCTGTATCATCTTACCAATCGCCATTGTAATCATCACTACCCACAAAGAAACTGAAGCACCGAGTGACAGAAGGACAAACCAGAGAATCAGAACAGAGCACGCCCAATCCCCAATACTGGCGACAAAGGATGCCGCAACATTCGTCTTCGAAGAGAGTATCTTCCGAAAGCTAAGATGATATTCGTTGAGAAATTGGTCGGCCTTACCAGTCATATCTGCCTCTTTCTGAATCAGTTTGACGAGAGGTTGCGCGAACCTTAGGACGCGATCGAGGAGCGGTTGCAGGCGCTTAGGGTCCAATGAAAGATAGAGAAGTACCACTAGGCCCGCGATCGCGACAACTGGAAGGAATGTTAGTTCGAGAATAGCACTCAGCGTTACGTTCCCCGATAATGTGAGGGCGAGCATTGCGATGGCTGTGCTTGCCAAGAAGCCAATTATGTACAGAATTCGGTGCAGAATGACAGTTGCAGTTGATTCTCCAAGTCGCATACCTGTTTCTTTTGATCCCAGAATGCATCTTGCTGCTTCAAGGAAGACGCCGCTCGGCATTGTGTAACTTGCGAAGATGCTAGCGAAGGTTATTCCCTGGCAGGTAAGGAATGGGAGCCGGTAGCCTGCGGCCCGAATTAGGAGGTACCATGCCGCAGCATAGAAAGTAAACCCTAGTAATTGAATGCAAACCATGACGAGGATTATTGCAGGGTTAACCTGGAGCAGGACTCTTTCCAGTGCGTCAATTCCGACGATATAGATGAACGCTACGAGAACAAGAATTCCGAATGCCAGGCTAGCTATTCGCGTGACTGCATTTTTGTTGATCTGCCGCGCCTCCCCAACATTCTGGTGAGACGTACTGATACAGAAACAAAATTGGTTTCTGAGTTTTCAAAGTGCACCTAGGCGCATTCAGACTTATATTCATGGAGGGCCGCGATTGGCAACCTACACAATGCATCCGAGGGCCGGTCATGACAGAAATGCTGAGCTACGACATAGTTATCGTCGGTTCTGGAATAGCCGGATTGCGTGCTGCAATTGAGGCTGCTCGCGTATCGAATGGGAAATGCAGCATTGCAGTCATCACCAAGGTGCAAGCCATGCGGTCGCACTCCGTTTCAGCAGAGGGTGGAACTGCTGCTGTGCTCTACCCTGACAGAGGCGACTCATTTGAATCACATATTTATGACACAATCAAAGGAAGCGACTTTCTCGCCGACCAAGATGCCGTCGAATTCTTTGTCCATGCCATGCCTGCCGAGATTTATCAGCTCGAACATTGGGGAATGCCCTGGTCAAGGACCGAAGATGGCCGAATAGCTCAACGCAATTTCGGAGGATACAGCTTCCCAAGAGCCACCTTCGCCGCGGACAGAGTGGGCTTCTTTGAGATGCAAACTCTGTACGATACAACCAGAAAGTTCGACAACATTCACTTCTTCCAGGAATGGTATGTTACCTCTCTCATAGTTGACAAAGGAATCTTCAGAGGGGTTACTACGGTCGACTTGAAGACCGGTGGATTCCATACATTCAATGCGAAGGCGGGTGTGATAGCAACAGGTGGAGCTGGGAGATTATACAGGTTCGCCACCTATGGGTATTCATCTACACCAGACGGCCTTTCACTTGCATATCGAGCAGGCGCCCCCATTGAGGACATGGAATTCGTTCAATTTCACCCAACGGGACTTATCCCATTCGGGGTTCTCATTACGGAGGGCGCTCGCGGCGATGGAGCTGTACTACTTAACAGCAAAGGAGAACGGTTCATGAAGAAATACGCTCCAGAAAAGCTCGACTTAGCTTCACGAGATGTAGTTTCTCGCGCAATGATAACGGAGATCTTGGAAGGTCGTGGACTCAAAGACCCCGTCACCGGCATGGAACACCTACTATTAGATCTACGTCACCTGGGGGGAGAGAAGATCAAAGAACGCCTTTCCGCCATCAGAGAGATAGCTATCAAGTTCAAAGGCATTGATCCAATAGACGATCCCCTGCCAATACGACCAGTATGCCACTACACAATGGGTGGAATTAGGACTAATGCGAGGGCTGAGACGCAGATAACCGGGCTCTGGGCTGCCGGGGAAGCAGCATGCGTCAGCATCAATGGAGCGAATCGATTAGGCGCCAATTCCACTGCAGAATGCTTGGTCTTTGGCACACAAGCCGGAGCGGGAGCCGCGAAGTATGCAATGTCACAACCCTCACATAACGTGTCACAGGAAGCTGTGAGTCTTGAGGAAAAGAGACTCTTCGACGAAATCTTCCATGGAAGCGGAGCTGAAAACCCGTATGAGATTCACAACCAAGTTCAAACACTCATGGACGAATACGCTTACGTCTATCGAACCGGGGAAGGCTTGGAAACCGGGCTGAGAGAACTTCGGGATCTACACAAGACAGCTTACCGTCACGTGGACGACCAAGCGAAGGAATACAATACGAATTTCATCAATGTGCTTGAACTCGAAGCGATGTTCGACATCGCCGAAGTTGTTCTGACTGGGGGACTTGCGCGAACCGAATCACGAGGCGCCCATGCGAGGACAGACTATCCAAAACGAGACGACCCCAACTGGCTCAAACACACATTGGCCTTCCACACGGCAGAAGGGCCACGGCTTGAATACGCACGAGTAACGATTACTAAATACCAACCTACTGAACGACATTATTGAGACGGAGACCACTGAATGCAAGCTTCAATTTCGAATCAAGAAAGCGTGACGCTAAAGGTTCTCCGCGCAAACCCTACACAACTTGCGAACCGACACTACGATAAATTCGATATCCCAATTGAGCGAGGAATGACCGTCCTAAGCGCACTTCTCTGCGCGAAAGAGAGATTCGACCACTCCATAGCAATCCGATACTCATGCAGGATGGCGGCGTGTGGCTCTTGCGGCATGAAAATCAACGGCCTACCAAGGTTAGCGTGCTACACGCAGGTGGCTGACTTAGGAGGGCGAACGATAACTGTGGAACCACTCGACAACTATCAATTAGTGCGAGATCTTGTGACCGATTTCGATGAATTCTTCTCAAAGCACAAATCAGTTGATCCTTATCTCATCAGGCGGAACAAGACGGAGCAAGAAACTTGGGAGTCTGAATATGCTCAAAGCCCTCGAGAACTTGAGGATTTTCTCCAGTTCTCGTATTGCATCAACTGCGGGCTCTGCAATGCGGCTTGCCCCACGATGGCGACCGATCCGAACTTCACCGGCCCCCAAGCACTTGGACAAGCCTACAGGTATGCTGCTGACTCACGAGATGAAGGAGCCTTGGAAAGGATCAGGGCCTTGGATAATGAACATGGTATCTGGAGATGCCACTTTGCCGGTGCATGCACCTTTGTTTGCCCCAAGGGGGTTGACCCGGCGCTGGCCATTCAGAGACTGAGACGAGTCATGTTCTCGCGCAGCATGACTAAGAGGAAGGGCGCCCCTATCCTAACCAAACCCGTTCCTAAATCGGCGTGAATCCACATGGGTGTTGACTCCGCTTTCCTCCGAAAGGAGAACAGACTGCTGGGATTGAATATCAAGTGTGCTGCATGCGGAGCCAAGATCCAACTCTTCATCAATGATATGGCTTCAGCAGGAGAAGTTTGGCCATTCTGCGAGAAATGCGGCACCTATGTTGACGTGGTTCCGAGCGACTAGCCATCCTGAGTGAGATCCGCTTTCTTCGACGGTTGCCATTTGGCGCGTTGTCCCTCTCGATGGATGCGCATATAGCTGGCCATGGATTCCTGTATCCATCTATCTGGTCTATAGACAACCGCGGTCGTGTGGCATCCTTCGCACCGCCACTTCACATCATCGGGGTACAGCAAAGAATTTGCTACAAAGAAGTTATCACGTTGACACAGCGTGCAAGTCCAACGTAGAATCCTTCCATCAGCTGAAATAATGAAGTTCTCCATAACGAAAAGCGCGAAAACTCAGTATCTTTAAGGAAGAGATGGAAAATGGACTTGGGACCGGTCCGAAAGTAAAGCAGAGACATTTCACTAGTAGGGGCAACATTATTGCTCTCACACCGATATCGTAGACGTTCCGCGGAAAAGTAGTTGAGTGGCGAAAATGTCTGGCATCGACAAGTACGAATTGTTGTCGGATTTGGCGAAACGTCGCGGGTACTTCTGGCCATCCTTCGAGATCTACGGAGGCGTAAGCGGATACCTCGATCTTGGTCCGCTAGGGACCAAACTGAAGCGTCGTATCGAAGAACTATGGCTGAATCTGTTTGTCTATCAAAACGGGTTCGCGGCCATATCAACCCCCGTCATCATGCCTGAAAGGGTCTTCGTAGCATCAGGTCATGTCGAACACTTCAAGGACCTCATGATCACCTGCAACAATTGCAAGCGGCATTTCAAAGCGGACCACGTCATTACGGAAGCGATGCCTGGACGGACAGACTTGGCTGTGGAAGCAATGCCGCCGGCCGAGATTGATGCCTTCATTGCAGAGAATCACATAAGTTGTCCCGAATGCGGCGGAACCCTAGGTTCGGCAGAATACTTCGCGACCATGTTCAAGACCAACATAGGCCCTTACGGCGACGTTACCGGATACGGTAGACCCGAGGCTGCTCAAGGGATTTTCACGGACTTCAAGCGGATCTATGAAACGAGTCGAGAAAGACTGCCATTGGGCATTGGACAGATTGGCACCGTCATGAGAAACGAGATCTCGCCAAGGCAAGGGCCCATCAGACTTCGCGAATTCACAATCATGGAACTGGAATTCTTCTTTGATCCCCAAGACCCACAATGCACGCTTATGGACAGAGTGAAGGATATTGAACTGCCACTTCTCTTAGCGAAGGAACGTGAACGCAAAGGTTCCCAATTGACACGAGTGGAAGCTTCGGAAGCAGTCAAGAGAAACCTCGTCCTCACGGAATGGTCGGCGTACTTCATGGCACTTTCAATAAAGTTCGCAGGGCTGCTTGGTGTTCCTCTTGATAAGCAACGTTTTGAAGAGAAGATGCCGGCTGAGCGGGCTCACTATTCCGCTCAGACCTTCGATCATCAGATCTGGTTGGATAGGTGGGGTTGGGTTGAGCTTGGAGGCCACGCGTACCGAACTGATTTCGACCTCTCCGCACATATCAAGTCCTCAGGAGTTGACCTGTCAGTATTCAAGCCGTATGAGAAACCGGTAGAAAGGCAAACTACTGTTGCGGTTCCGCTTGAATCGGTTCTGGGCCCAATTCTCCGAGAGAGGACCAGAACGGTGGTTGACGCTTTGGTTTCGAAGGAACCCGACGAGTTGAAGGAGGCATTCAGCGCTCAGGGGTACTTTGAGATTCAGGGTTTCAAGGTTCTTCCTTCACATGTCCATTTCGAGGATCGGACGGTTCGCGAGACCGGTAGGCGTATTGTTCCGCATGTTGTTGAACCTAGCTATGGAGCTGAAAGATCAGTCTATTCGACGTTGGAGTATGCCTACACTCGGGTCAAGGATAGAGTCGTGCTTGAGCTTCCTGTCGGGTTAGCTCCATTGCAAATCATGGTATTCCCGCTCATGGCAAAGGATGGTCTACCGGAGATTGCCTCAGAAATTCACTCATTGCTCTCTGGACAAGGGTTCGACGTTGATTACGACGACGCTGGCACAATAGGAAGGCGGTATGCTCGCGCAGATGAGATCGGTGTTCCTTTGACAATCACCGTCGACTATCAGACTAAGACCGATGAGACGGTTACAGTGAGGGACCGGAACACTTGGAAGCAAGTGCGAAACAACTGGAGAGCCTTACCCGGACTCGCGCATAACTATTTGCGCTCTAATTCGTCCTTTGATTCACTTGGAACACCCTTCAAGGCCGATTACGAGTAACCTACTCAGACGCAGAATCGGCCATGACTTTAAGTTCCGAGCCGCCATAGTACGATTGAATACCCTTCCGAGGCAGCCGACGTGACATTTCCCATCGAGACCGAGGTCAACATACGTCGGCGGATGCTCGATCTTTGTCAGATACATGCGCGAAACGCCGTGGAGATAACTCGGCAGCTGGCTCTTATGATCGACAATGTGGCCGAGAAGAAACCCAAACTCGCCAAGGAGAATTATGCAAGTATCCTGAAGGCGCTGGAGGAGAACGAGAAGAACAAATCCACCTTCCTCAATGAAGTCGCCTCCGTCGGCAGCCTACTGATCAGCAGAGAAGATTTTCTCCGCCTCTTGTTCAGACTGAGCGAAGTCGCCGCATTTTGCGAGGCAATGGCTTACCGGCTAATGGGAGTCCTCGATCTCAAGTGGAAACTGGATACTAAAAGGATGGAAGCAATCTCCCACCTAATGGGCTCAGTTCTGAAGGAGATCTCAAAAGCCAGAGAAACTCTTCATTCACTATCCTTTGACGCCAACAAAGCGATCGAAACCGCCAAGGCCGTGGAAGAGCTCGAGCGCCAGATAGATGCGGAATCAAGGAATCTGGACCTCGAACTACTCGGAGACAAGATGCCACTCCCGACTCTTCTATTTCTGCGGGACCTTGTCGACCGAGCAGAGAAGATCGCGGATATCGGGGTGGACGTTGTTGACCACATACGCGTACTAGCCTTGACCGCTTAGGAAGAAGCTTCCATGGAGAAACCAATCATTAGCGAGCTAATTGGAACTAGGCTTATTGTTTGGGACAATAGCGACGGCATGAAATTGTATCGAATGGGTTTCTTCGGAAAACCAGTAGGCATACCGAAGCCGAAACCCGAACAAGACTTCAAGGCTCCTCTAATGCTAGACTTGATGGAAGCGTTGTATTTGCTTGATAGGAAGCTCATCAAGATCATCGACGGTAGGACAATGAAGGCTGTGAGCCGAGCAACCCTACTGAAACTCGCAAACAGGACGTACAAACAATTCACTCTAGGATATAGCGCATACGAAAATCTACGGCAAAGAGGACTGATCGTAACCCCCGGCATCAGGTTTGGATCAGACTTTGCAATATACGAACACGGCCCAGGAATCGATCACGCACCCTTCATCGTAACCGTCAAGAAGGAAGAGGATACAATGGGTCCCTTCGAAGTCGTCTTAGCAGGACGCCTTGCGACCACCGTTCGTAAACAGTTCACGATAGCCGTTCCGAAACGACAGGGAAAGAAAGTAGACTACTTGGTCTTCCGATGGTTCAAAGCCTAGCCTTGAATCAAGCTGAGACCATCCCTCCGTCTACTTGGCTCGCGTGGTCATCTGAACGAGCTTTCCGTCTTCCCTGAAACCCAGTTTGACAAACAGTCTCCTCGCTACGTCGTTGTCCTGTGAAACCCACACATTTAGGGTCGAGAAGCCTAGCCTAAGGAGCCTATTCATTCCGTTAGTGATTTCACCAGTCGCCAGACCGCGTGCACGGTACAGCATTTGAGTGAATAACTGGGTTACGCTTGCTGAACGTGGGAAGTCAGAGGTAATGAAGCACGCACTAACAGGATTGCCTGCGGTTCCACTCACGAATGAACATTCGGACATGAACTTCCCATAGAGCCCTCCGATTATATCCCGTATTGTCTTCTCAGCCGATGCGACGCTTTGTATCTCTGTTACTTTGTCTTTTGTGAAAGATTCATGCATCAACCTGGCTAGATTGGAGATATCCTTCGGAGTTGGATTCTGAGGGGAAGGATTGGCATCAGTTTGGTTTCTACTACGCGCCCGGACAATCTTACCATAGTGTTCCGTTTTTCCAGCTCGATCTCCGTTAGTTGAGACACAAATTCCTCGGGCACGCCAATTGTGACCGTTTCAATCTTCATCCTTCTGAGATCGGAGATGAGGGCAGTGACAATCGCGCCGATCGTTTCGGTTGCCTCTGGGACGAATCGGTCAACTATTGCGCTCGTTTCTGACGTGTGAAAAGAAAAAACAGCGTTCGGTTCTTCGGTGCCAAGAATGTTCCATCTCTCGCCAGATCCCTTCAGTGCCACCACGACATCTTCTTTCGAGTTACACTGAGGAAAAGCCAACTGCATGAACGGTGCATTCTCGAAGACGAAGTTCGCAGCTTTCTTCATGAGGTCGGGTGGTGCGCGCGAAATTCTCGTAATCATTGATTATCTCTTCAGTGAAAAGCCCATATTCACCGGCATAATCAGCTTTGCGGGGTTCAAATGTATAGAGGCCTCATTGCCAGCGGTGGGATTCTAGCACCGTTCGGTGCCTTCCTGTTCACCGATTTGTACGTTCCTTTGGGTGTTTCGGTCTTTGGCCTATCGATTCTGATTGTGGGGATCATTATGTTTGTTTTAGGTTTCTGGCGTCCCGAACCTTCGCCAGTGGAACCCGAAGCGGGCATGAAATTCTGCTGGTACTGCATGATCCAAATTCCGAAGGACACAAAAGAATGCCCCAACTGCAGTCTTCCTCAACATGAGGCAAGCGATTAGGTTTCAATGTCCAATAGCTAGGCGGCTGATTTGTCGTTTTTGTCCTGATCGTACGTTTGCCGCTCGTCGCTGAGTGTTATGTGAGCTTGGCCTTCCATGATCTTGCGCTGTAACGCTGTGACTAGTTGGGCCCTCCGTATCCTTCCATGCCAATTGCATCGAACTTGAATCGAATCTTCTTGAATTCGAAGTGACCTGAGATGTACGTAACTCGTCCTTGTTCGTCAAGTGATTCTATGTACACTTCGAGATCTTCAGGTAGTTCCGGTCTACTCATCCTAGAATCGCTCACAATCGAGTCCTGTCAAAGCGACTAACGAATATACTTGTTTCGGATAATCGAGCAGAGAAGGGATGTGGATTTCTAACTAGGATGAACAACAAAATCGCAATCATCGACACTGAGGCACTAGGCAAACCGAGAGTCGTTGCTGCCTACTTGGTGAGCGGCAAGGAGAGAGCCCTTATTGATATGGGGTATCGCTCCTCAAGTGAGGTCGTGATTAAGGATCTCGAGAACGAAGGACTCGGGCCTGACAACTTGGATTACCTACTTCCCACCCATGTTCACTTAGACCACTCGGGATCCTGCGGATCTCTTGCGAAGCATTTTCCACGCGCAGCAGTTCATGTGCACCCTATTGGTGAACCGCATCTAATTGACCCGACTCGTCTTGTTCAGGGTGTTAGAGAGTTGTTTGGTGAAGATCTTGCCAGAAGATACGGTCTCCCGGAACCAATTAGCAAAGAGCGGGTCCGAATTATAGGTGATGACGAGAGCATCGATCTGGGAGGCGGCGTGGTACTCAGGTGCGCCTGGACTCCCGGGCACGCATCGCACCATCTCAGCTATGCCTTGGAGGATACAGGAGTGATGTTTACAGGGGACGCAGTAGGTGTCACTTATCCCGACTTTCCGACGCTCGTTCCAACTACCCCTCCACCAAGCTTCAACCTTGACAAAGCAATTGAAAGCATCAATCGAGTTCTCGAATTATCGCCGGCCCAATTGTGCACTCCCCACTTCGGGATCTTAAACGACGCTAAAGAGAAGCTGGTTGAGAACGTAAGGGTTCTACTGGATTGGAAGGCGACGTTTGATTCATTCATTGCCAGCAAATGGGCCTTAGAAGAAATGACCAAGGAGCTCACGGAGAAAGTGTGCAAGCAGGTTGGCCGATCAACGGGCGATGTTCCGGACTATCTTCAGGTCCTCATTCGCGTTGACGTCTTAGGATTCATTCGACACTTGACGCGGCCTAGGTGAGTCGGAGTGACAGTTAATGGATTGGGGAGAGCCAAAACTGGAGCTTTCTGGCCGCTCAAGACGCCGACTGTTGTTCAATGCACTTTCCATACAAAGGAGGGCGTTGTGGGTGCGGAATATTGAGATGAACACGTTTGTGTGTTCCATAGATGCACAGAAATGAAGAAATGGGCCATTAAATAGTCAGCGTGGACCGAATGAACTTAAGTCTTAAGTAATCAGCGGGCGGTTTACCTAGTTGTGGTCACAAAAGCTGAAAATTGTTCGAATATGAAACAAAATTGAGGCACTAATCAAATGAACAAGTATCTCAAGGTCGTTGCGTGCCTCGCAATAGTCCTCTTTCTGCTCACACCGGCCCTGAACTTTGTTTCGGGTCTGCCGCCGCTAGCCGCGGGCACTTTTCCAACTGGAACATTCGTTGTTCCGATGGATAATAAGCAGGCGGATAGGATTCGGGTTTACGGATTCATTCATGAATTCTTGCGTTTGGGCGATGTTCAGGTTGCGCGAATTATCGAGCCGCCTGACGTGACGATGCAGACAGCACTGACGCCAGGTGGCACGGTTTACCAAGGCGGGCCGTTTCTAATCGAACAGAAATATTCCCCGCAGGTGAACAGTCTACTTTCAGGTCCCGACTTCAGCCATGTGACTGTTACTCAGCTTACCGCTCCCTTTACTTCAAACAATGTGTTCTTCGTTAGGCAGCCGACCAAGATACTTGTGATCAAAGGAATATGGGGAAGAACCGACATAACACTCTCGGAAATGGCGATAAACTATACCATAGTCGATCCGGATGTCGTTCTGAATACTCCTTCTCTGATTACACAGTATACTCTAGTTGTTGTTGATTGTCCCGGTTGGTTCGGTAATCCTACCACGTTCAGCCCAACGAAGAGAAGCCAGGTGCAGGCTGTCTACGATACGCTGCGTTCGCACATTCAAGCAGGTAACGAAGTCATCTACACGGACATAGCGCTGAAAGACTTGGACGCAACATTCCCAGAGTATGTTCAACTCTCTGATCCAAACCCGCCCGGAACTTGGTCCGCGACATTTCACAATCCACCTGATCCTGCGGGCACGTTTTCACCCGAGTTCCCAAGTCAATACTACAACACGGGACCATATCCTAACAGCGTCCACATCGTAACCCCCGGAAGCGGATACACAGTCGACAGCATACAGCCGGCCCACACATCAGATGTAAGAATACTAATGGATAGCAACAAGTTTGGAGTGCCATTTCGCTACACGATCCTAGGGCTCTACTTCCAGTTTGGTTCTGGAATTGTCGAAGGCTTGGCACTTCACCCACAAGATCAAGTTCTTGGCACTCCTGGCTACTACGCAGTTGCACAAAGCTTCGGAAACAAGTTCGTGCACGGTTTACAGACAGACTTTATTTTGGCTGCCACGCCACCGACGGTTACCATCCCTCAAGGTCAGACCGCGCAGTACACAGTCACTGTAACGTCCGTCGGGGGCTTCAATTCTCCGGTAAGCCTGCAGGTAACGGGGACGCCGGCGAGCTCGACCCCGAGTTTTTCGCCATCAACTGTCACCCCGATTCCTTCAGGATCAGTAAACTCGCAGCTTACAGTGGCCACAACCCTCTCAACACCGACAGGAACCTATGATCTGACAATAACTGGGACCTCGACACTTCCAGCCATAACACGTAGTGTCACCGTCCAACTCATAGTGACTCCTACGAATCCAGAATTTGTAATCAATGCTAATCCAGGTTTGCTGGTTGTCAACATCACTCAATGCGCCAACTATTCAATTTCTGTTAAAGGGGTTGGTTCGTTCAACTCACCTGTGAACTTGACCTTAACCGGTCCCTCTATTCCTTCCACGATTCCCATCCCAATCCGATCCTACAGGTACTTCCCGAATCCTATCACGCCACCAGTAGGCGGAACCGTTCCTTCCACGCTAACCGTTTGTGCAGGTTCGACGCCGGGGAACTTTACGCTTACGGTGGGTGGTACGAGTGGGTCGCTCTTCCACTCCGCCAACGTGCTCCTTAGAGTCCAGAAACCGGCAGCGCCTCCATTCAATCCATTGATCTTCTTGATCGTTATACTCCTTCTGCTGCTCGCGTTGGGTCTGGCGTTTCTGGCGCTGTTGCTCTCTCGGAAGCAGGCGAGGCCTGTGAGGGCACGGCCGCGAGTGCTTCGCGTGTTGCCGTTGCCGACGGTTCGCTGCAGATTCTGCGGTCGCATCGCGCCGTTGCATTCCGTCTACTGCCCGTACTGCGGCCAGCCACAGGTCATGATGGTTAGAGGGCCTCCGCCACAAATGGTGACTCGACCACAAGGAGCAAGAGCCGGAAGGAGCATTATCGGATTCGCACTGGCATTAGTAGCAGGAATTCTTGTACTACTTAACAGTGCAGCATTATTGTCGCCAGGGTTCTACACCGTATGGTCAGGAATATTCTTCTGGCTGCCATTGATAGGACAAAGCTACGCGTTCGCACTTGGCATGATAATCGGTCTAGTTCTGGTTATGGGATCGATTGTCATGGTCATGAGATATGGTGTCCTCGCAGACATCATAATCTTTCCCTTCGCCGTCTTCAGTCTGATCATTGGAGGCGGCTTCGTCGCCGGAATGGTTCTTGGAATCGTCGGCGGCATAATCGGCGCGCTAAAACGTTAGCTCTAGACGAGATAATTCGACGTCCCTAATCATTTTTCTAATCGAAACCTAGTTTCTACGCTTTCGGTAACAAGGCTGTCTTTCCAACCGTCTTTGATTTCGGGGGATTCACTTGATCATCTCAATGGGTTCTTGCAAGCAGAAGTTTCAGACGTGTAAATTTTAGTTGGGCACATAAAGAAACTGGGAGTCAGAATCTGGGTTTTGCGTGGAACTTGCGATTCGCAGGTGCGATTTCGGGGAGTAAGCTATGGTTTTCTGGTTTTTCTCATGTTGAAACCTCTAATTCATGTGACCATCGCATCTTGAAGATTGGTGTTCGTTAAATGGAAATGATGGAATATTATCGTGATTCAAGTGGATTCTGGCGTATCAAGAATTTCCGCAGACGCCGCCGAGCTCGAATTTAATCGCCGACACTAACCCGTGTGGATTTCCACAACGTCTCGGTCTCCGAGAACGTGGTCAGGCCCCACACGTTCACCCGCAAACTTACTCGTAGATCCCCAGATCCGCGAGTACCGATACCTCTCCGCCAAGTCAGAATGAATGTTTCGAGCGAGTTCCCTGACGGTAGTCCCACCCTTGACTACGAAGGGATGGTCTGAGGGCCTAAGCTCTTTCGGCTCCTTGGTGTAGACGCGGATCATTCCAAGGGCCCGAAAAACCAACTCACCAATATGTCCGAGCCCCTCTCTAGTCAGACAAGACGTGAATACCACCGGGAGAGAAACAGGAAGGCTTTCCTTGAAATTAGTTGCATTCTCCCGAGCCTTTAGCAGATCGATTTTGTTCGCAACGACAATTGAAGGCTTGTACGTCGTCACGTTTTCGAATATGGCGTCCTCGACGTCACCAATCGATGCATCTCCGTAGATTCTCACGAGTGCGTTTCTGATGCCGTAACTGTGCAAGAGCTCGCGGATCTGAGCCTGGGTGCATGACTTCTGTACACTCGACGTAGCAATACGTATCTCACCTGAACCTTTTTCACTCAGAATCTCAACGCGCGAAGATCCTCTTATCGTCGATATTCGCGATTCCTGCAAGGAAGCAAGAAGCGAACTGACCTGTTGTGCAGGGTCACTAGACAAATCAACAACGAGCATTAGTCCATCGCAGGCATGAATTAGATCAATCGCCTCAGGTTGTATCTCGAAGTTTCCTTCAACATTGACCTGAGGAGATGGCAGCTCGACTAGCTGCAGTTGTATATCCTCAAATGGCAACATGCCGGGAACAGGGCGCTGAGTTGTATAGCTGTACTCAGCTGCCGCGACCTGGGCGTTGGTGGTCGACCGAAGCAGGCTACTTCTCCCCGCGTTTGTTGGACCAAATAGCATGACTTGAGCAGCGCCTTCTCGTTCAACATACCATGAAGAGCGGCTACCGCCGTGTCTCCGGCGTTGCGCGACTATTTCTTCCTTCAACGTTGCGATTTTCGTCTTCACCTGAGCCTGCAGCCGCTCGTTCCCCTTGTGCTTGGGAATCGTGGAAAGAAAGTCCTGGAAAGCTTGCAGCTTTTCCTTTGGATTACGCGCTATCAGCGCTGCCTTCCATTTCGCTTTGGCTTCAGGAGTGAGATTTGCAGGCAACTACCTCTCACAAGTACTGCAGAGTAATCAGTGAAAGAGGAAGGGTGCAGGCGGTGGATTAATGTCTTTTTCAGGGGCTCTTGAGACAATGGTTCTAGCGAGCATGTCTCCTATCCTTTGTCTCTTGGATGAGGTGAGTACGAATATCGCTCCGACGACGTAGAAGATGGGCAACCAATCAACGAATCGCAAAATGTTTCGTTTGAACGAGGAACTGAACGAGCAGAGTTCACCATCTTTCGTGAATACTCGGAGCTTTAGCGCGGCTTTGCCGATTGTTGCTGCGAAAAGTCCTTCGCAGACGAAGTAGTAGGCGAAGGCAAGAAGTGCAACGTAGATGTCCGACGAGCTCTTTGTCAAAGATTCCAGATTTGAAATCAGCTTCCCTCCCGTGGTAATCGTTAGGGAAATCCAGGCGAGAGCGATGACCACAGAGTCTACGATATTGGCGGCTAAGCGTCTCGTTAAGGGGGCAGGCTTGGTCTGAACAGGTGGGGTCGAGAGAGTCTCTACTGTGATATCTTTGTGTTCACGCCTTCCGCTATCTTCAGGTTTGCCATTCAAATTACCGTCCACTTGTTCTCCTAGTTGGGTTTGGTGACCGTCTTTGGTATCGAAAACATTTGTGTTCACGTATAGGCTTAAATAGTGTCCGGGGCGATATGCTCGAATACTAAACAGGAGTAATTGAACGAAATTATGGCGGAAGTATGCCCCACTTGTGGGCTTCCAAAAGATCTCTGCGTCTGCGGAACCATCAGCATGGAACAGCAGCTTGTTAAGGTCCGCCTTGAGACTCGAAAATGGGGCAAGGCCACCACAATAATTGAAGGTATTAATTCCAAGAGCGTCGACTTGGGTGATCTCGGCGCCAAACTGAAGACTTATTGTGCTTGCGGTGGCACGTCGAAGGACGGCCTCATCATGTTGCAGGGCGACCATCGAAACAAAGTGAAGAAACTACTCGTCCAGTTTGGTTTTCCAGACACCTCAATCGAAATTCATTGATGGCCCCTATCGAAGGGATTCAGAGACGAACCGCTTCTTCGAGACTGTAAAGAACCTAAAGCATTCCGGCCCAGCGCCCAAAGCCTGCGCATCGTGCGGCAGCCTGCGGATTAGACAACGCGGGACGCTCAGCGGTTGGTTATTGCCACCGATATACGCGTGCGAAGATTGCGGCTACATGGGAAGGTTGGTCTTGGAACTCGAAGAGTCCTCTGACAACTCTGAGAATTGAAACATTAGCATGCCATCTGAACATTGTGGCATTATGCCACTTGATGTAAGTGCGGGCGATAAGATGATCAAAGAAAAAACGTTTGAGACAGCTGTTAAGGTCGCAGAGTCAAACTAGATGTCCAGTTTGAGTGATTCTTTGAGGCCTTTGTACCTGTTTCGCACAGTGACTTCTGTTACGTTGGCTACCTCAGCTATCTCTTTCTGGGTCTTCTTCTCGCCTTCGAGGACACATGCAACGTAAAGAGATGCAGCAGCGAGGCCCATCGGGTCTTTACCTGCAACTATTCCCTTCCTCTTGGCTTCGTTTATGATTTTGATTGCGCGCTGCTGTGTTGGCATTGTTATCTCCACCTTAGTCGCGATCTTCGAAATGCACTTGACGGGGTCTTCGACAGGCATCCTAAGGTCCAGTTCTCTCACGAGTAGTCTGTAGCATCTGGCCACATCCTTCTTGCGTATCCGGCTGGCAGCCGAGACGTCCTTTAGTGTTCGCGGGGTCTCGGACATTCTGCAGGCCGCGTACAACGAAGCGGCAGCTATTGCGGCTATCGAACGACCTCTTACAAGACCATTATCCAGGGCTTTCCTGTAGACTATTGCCGCTCGTTCCTTTATCGAGGCAGGGATGTGAAGCATATCTGTAAGCCGATCCAGTTCAGCCATTGCTTGCGCGAGGTTCCTGTCTGCAGAAGAGTGCACTCTCGTTCTGATTTGCCATTTTCTTAGTCGCAGCATTTCCAGTCTAGTGGCCAGAGGTAGCTGGCGACCATATGCGTCCCTGTTTACGCGGTCGATAACCGTTGAGAGTCCTTTATCGTGAATTGAGAATGATGTTGGAATCCCCACTCGTCCACGTTCATCCTTCTCTTCCTTAGTGAATGCACGCCATTCAGGTCCTTGGTTTAGGGAGTGCTCGCTCAGAACCAAACCACAATCGTGGCAGATAATTTCCCCGAGATCATAATCCTCTACGAGATTTGCACTACCACATTCTGGGCAGTTGGTGACCTTGCCCATTTTCTTTGTTGTTGCACTCGTACTCATTTTCTTTCAACCTGCTCCATGCTTACCGCTCGAGCCATCTCCTCAGTAGAACAACGCACGTCGTTCTGCTTCAGAACACGTCATCCGGCCCGAAAGCTATAATAAGGAAGGTTCTAGCCTATTTAAGTCTTGCTTCGGATCTTAGCATTTCTCAAGCAAATGGCCCAGCAACGGAGACCCTGATGTCCTTCAAGAGTGTCCGGATGATTTTTCAACCTTTGCGACGTGAAATAACACAATTTGCTTCCTTTCGTCGGAATTTGCACCTTGTTTGCGCTTCACTTGGTCCAGTTTCGGGCTAAATCGGGCCCAGCTCCTTTCGAAAATACACACTATCTGTTTCCCTCCGGAGGAATCGTGAATACCGCCCGCATTCGGAGACGAGCATTGGTTGTTGGTCGTCTGGTGATGTAATGACCTCTATATTGACGATCCTGTAACGCTCCTGATCTGGTTCCTTACCGAAGAACCTTCGGAAATCATCGAGAGCAAGTTCGGGCGTCAGCGGATCCTTCGTGTCAATGACGATGGGGATTCGGCGTATAGGGACCTTGATGAGTACTTCAGGCGGCAAATGTTTCCCCATCTTTTCCTCGTCTTGAGAGCAGATCCAACCAAGGATTATTTGTAAAGAACGAGGGCAGTTGGCTACCCTGACCGGGGAGGATTGGTTCTGGAGCAAGAACAGGTCGCTGCTGCATGCTGCGAGTCGCATCTGCCGATGTCCCAACGCTTACTCTATAGTTCTCAAGGTCCTCGCGAAGCTTAGCAATGTTCCTCTCCATTTCAACATACATTGACCTCAAGTTTGTGACCTCAGCGAGCAGAGCTGTGTCCTGAGTCTGAATTGCCTGGACGGGTTGTAGCTCTTGAATCTTCTCCGGGACAACTGCTTCCTCAATTCGTCGTTCATCGAAGAGGAGTAGCCCAATTCCGCGCGAGCGGAAGACGGCTGCGTCAATCGCCGTTCCGAGTATTTTCGGTGCCGCCAGGTACACGAGATTCGAGGCGCGTCTTAGTGCTGTCAGCTCAAGTAGTGTGTCGATGATTTTGCTTCGTTGTGAATAGGCGTCAGTGTTTAGGATTACTACGCAGATTTTGTCATTACCAAGGAGGAGGGATAGCCCAGGGATTGATTGGTCCGGCTCGCCTTGTTCGGCTCCCATGGCCATGAAGTAGTGAAGCAGTCGCTGTTCAATTGGAAGGCTTGCCACCAAATTTCATCCACCCCTCAAGCCGTTGCCAGTCCCATTCGTACTCGTCTGGTACGGCGAAGCCGTAGATTATGCATCCATGCCAAACGGAGAATTGTGGAGACTTAGTCATCTTCACGGAGACGTTCTTGATACCTTTGTCCCGAAGTAGGAGTTTGATCTTTGTTGGCGCGTCAACCACAACGCCTTCCAGTCTTTCCGGAACTGCCCAGCTAAAGTTTCCTCCCGAGAGCAGTATCTCTCGATAGAGCATTGGCTGGAGTTCAACTGGGCATCTCTCGACCGCGGCGATTATGGCCTCTCCGAAGTCAAGCATTCCTCTGAATACGGTGTCGCCCATCTTGACGTCCTTGGGTCTAGGCATTCCGCGTCCAAAGTAGCTCTCGAATATCTCATGATTCGGATTGAACACATATTCTCCGATTAGAAATCGGGACCACGAATCTTTCTCGAGATCTATCTCTACCCTGGTTCCCGGTACCTTGTACTTGGCGCGGTATCTTCGCGGGTTTTTCTTTGCTTCTTGTATTGCTGATTCTAGGTCGCCGGGGACAAGGCCTATGCTTTCTTTGACTTTCCTGACGAGGGCTTCCTCACCCGTCAGGTCTCCATATCCTGCGTCTTTGAGGATCTCGGAGGTTATGGCGTTGGCGTCCCCGCCTCCGCGGTTCAATGCGACCTGCGCTGTACGTATCGGGTATTTTGAGACCGGGCAGACTTGGCTGTTTCCGTGCCCTGATTCGATGACCACGCAGGTTGTAACGCCGTGACCGATGGCCACGGCAAATGGTTGTGGGATCACGGTGATGGCTCGGACCGACCCATCATTGTTTTCCTTGAAGGTCTGCAGGAGTCTCTCGTACATGTAGCGTGGAGACACGGACGATAGCGATGCGACGACGTAGTATCCTTGAAATCCGTTGTTCTGCTCGGGTTTGAAGGAATTCAAGCCGAATTGAGATAGTGCGCTGATGACGCGCCATGCGTTATCGTCTCCGCGATCGATGACTCCGTTGCGCATCGGATAGATGAGTCGCGTGGAGAGATCTTCTGTGGACTGTAGATAGAGCGGGACGTCTTCACCTACAATTATGTCAGACGTCGCTTCGAATGCACGATACATGACCGATTTCTTGTCTGGGAAGTATCCTCTGTTGTTGACGATTCGCGGGTTCTCGCCACAGCTTATTGGTCCAAACTTGAAATCGCTTGTTCCGAAATCCATGCCAAATGTGTAAAGACTTCTATAACTGTCATTGGCCACTAGGATTTTGCCTCCTCTACTACCAAGCGTTTTCCATCAATTCGCACTACGACTTCTTGGTCTGGTCCGAAAGGAAAGGAAGAATCCTTCACGATGTCGGCGGGTATGTACAGAATCCCGGTTTTGCTGCGATTGCTTCGAGTGGGTAGGATTATTTTCGCGAATCCTTCAAGCATCTGTTACTTCACCATGCAAGCTGCAAGACGGAATACCGGACCAAAATTCATGATATAACTCGCCTGAGGTATAACGCGAGCAGTGAGCTAGGTGTAACTAATGCCGCAAAGCTCAGCGAAGATCAAAAATGAGTGCCTACCCAGGACAATCAGATGACATAATTACGGTTACCGCGGCTGTGAGAATAGACAACGAAGATTCGGCACTCACCATCCCGACCGTCAACGAACGAGATGACAGACCCACCCAGGCTCCAATCTCGGCCCTATCAGGGAAACTTGACCGATTCTTCAATCTGGACTGATTTGGCGTTTCTCCGCTAATGGTCGCAGAATCTCTTCGATTTCGCTGTTATCTTTGGCAGGTCCATCGTAGGTGACGGAAAATTGCTTCCCGGGCTTGACCACTGAGTGAACTTCCTTCTTAAAACCAAGGGTTGCCAAAGCCGCATCTACCTCTCTTAGTGAATCAACGGGGAACCTGTCGACCTTGGACGTTAGATCAACTATGAGCAACATTGCTGTTCGCGATTGGTTTTGTGTTGCGTGGTGATAAAGACTACTTCCGGCAGCACTGGTGATGATCCGCAGAATTTTCCTGCGGTTACTAGAGGGAGTAGGCTGACGATATTGAGCAGTGACTGGCAAAACGATCGAAATCGTGGCGAAGAACCTTGATAAAGTGGGGTCCGGTTGGGAAGATAGGTCTTGGTAATCGGTGCGGGGGAGCGTCCGTGTTCGAACATCGTAATGAACCCCTACTTCCTCGAGCCGCGTTCTTGCGACGACTGGCACGTCATGTTGTCATTGCTGCTGGAATCGACGCAGGCTCTCTAGTTATTGGCGTATTGGGTTACCATGTTTTGGAAGGTCTTGCATGGATTGATGCGCTTCTTAACGCAGCGATGTTGCTCGGAGGAATGGGACCGGTCAATGAGTTGCATACAACGGCGGGAAAGTTGTTTGCGTCGTTCTATGCGATCTACTGCGGTGTAGTATTTCTTGTCGTAGCCGGCGTAATCCTTGCTCCTGTAGTCCATCGCTTCATGCACCATTTCCACTTGGAAACCAATGATTCATCCTGACGCAACAGAGAATGTCGTAGTCAGCCTGTGGAGCCTCATACTGGTACGTACACTGCTATCGCGCTTCGATTGGTTGCAGGTGAAATGGTAGCCCGGGGGAAATCTGTCGAGTAGCGTGGGTTGCTCACCTGTGGAAGGGGCAGGTATCAAACTCAAAGGTCCATGATCGGAATCAAGATATGCGTTCCTGCTTTGTGCAAGCGTGGACAGGTTCGCAGGACCGAGGTCGAGGCATATGACGCCACATTGGTCAAGGGTTTATGACACCTTGAGAGGGTCCGATAGCGTCTTGGAATGTCAGGGCTCCTTGATGACTGTCCCAAACTTGATTCGTCATTTGTTGTGGGAGGTGTCTTGAAGGAATTTTCGGGGTCAAAAAATGAATTATCGGGGTCAGAAATTCTTGGTCAAGGGTGGACTCACCCTCTGTCTGTCAACGTGGCACCAACCTATGTAGTGTGGTGACACCCCCACTTTCGCCTTCGGCGTTGGCGGAATCTTGAGCTCTCCTTCTCATGCTCTCGTTTATGTTTGTGGCACCAGCGCGAATGCAATTTGGGCGGGAGCTCGCATCCTGGCCAGACACACTTAGTATCCTTCACCTGGGTGACGATGCTGATGAGCCGATGCTTGTGCTGCGCCTTAAGAATCTGGGATTCTATCTCTTTGAGTCTAACCTCGACGGTACATGTTGGTAGCCCGGGGGAGATTCGAATTCGGGTCGTTTGGGATCTCCCGTCGGCAGGTTTCTCCTCTGGTGGAGGGGATCCAGAGCCATCTAGTGGCAGTTTTCTGGCGCCAATGCTATGCATAGTCCCTGAACGGTTTGACCACTACACCACCGGGCTACGACTTGAAGCCACTTGTGTGGGCTTATCTTAACGTTTCGTAGGGTTTTTTCCGATCATTTGCTTGCTTGAACAAACGGGTCGCCTTTCAGGGCAAAACTAGAATAGTGAAAACTTGTGTCTTCGTAAGAGAAATGCTATGTTGCCCAAGAAGTATCCTGTGTCACTAATGGTGGTGAGCACTGCAATCAATGCTGCTCTCTACGCCGCTATTGGCGTCATATCTGCACCCATACCCACAGTTTTCGGGGTTCGGTTTTGGCCCCCCGTATTTATTCCAGCAGTCTTCAGTATCCTGTTTGGTCCATGGTGTGGTGGATTGGGAGCCGCCATAGGCATATTCTTTTCGGACGTGTTCTACGGTCATGGTAACGCATTACTCAGTTTGCTCGTCGGCGTTCCGTCCAATTTCATTGGCTTCTTTCTCATCGGATGGTTGACTTACAGGAACCCTGGCCGCGTGGCGAGATATCTTCTACTTCTGATCAGTTTGGTTGTTCCTGTTCTAATCGGAACGGCTTACTTTGTCTTACAGTATTTTCAATCAGGGGGGGCATTCACAACTGTCCAATACGTTTACGTTGCCGTAATAGGTGTCGTGATTTTGGTAATTCTCGGGTTCGGTTTGTTGCGCAATAAGTGGGTTGACTTCGAAATTGCAGGATCTATTGGTTTAGGGGTTGGCAGCTTCATCATCGGGCTGGGACTCGTCGCGTATAGTTCGTTCTTTACTCTGCCTAAGAATCTTGGTCTCGGAACAAGTGCACTCCCATTGGAATTCATGTATGGGGCCACAGCGTTTACGTTCTTCACGGAAATCCCGTTTCTGCTTTTCCTTACGCCGCCGATTGTCTCTGCATGTAGAGCAGCATTTCCGAGTCTGCTGAGACCTGTCAGTAGCAATCGATCTAACTAGGCTAGAGCCCCATGCCAGTTTCGGATGCGAGATGTCCAGCCGGCATATCGAGCTTCTTCGAAGTTTGTAGCACAGACTCAACAGGGAAGTCGCTCAGTGATCCCGCATGGATTGGGGCAAGGGGCGGTGGGTTCGGAATCACTAAGGGGGTCAGGGCACATGTTTCGGCGCGAAAGGCCTCACGGAACAAGATCACAATACGAATCAACTCCAAGAATGCGCCAGAAGCACACACAACGCGCTTTGCCATCGATCGACTGCTCAAAGATGCGGAAAGAACATTGGATGTTCAAGTTGACCTCAAAGTAAACGTTCCCATGGCGGCAGGCTACGGAACCAGTGCAGCCGGCACTTTAGCCACATGTCTGGCACTCGCTGACGCAGCAGAAATACCCATGACCATGAACCAATTGGGCAGGATCGCGCACGTCGCGGAAGTTGAGAATCGAACGGGCCTCGGAACGGTCTCAGCACTTCTCTTGGGAGGATTCGTTTTGGTGACAGAGCCTGGAGCTCCTGGAATAGGACTAGTTGACAGACTTCATTTTCCTGGGGCGCATTCAGTCTTATGCGCTTACTTGGGACCCATCGACACTCGCAAGGCGCTCTCTCAGTCTGACATAGCGGTTCGCGTGAATCCAGCAGCACAGCGTGTGATGGAAGCGGTCCGCAGGAAACCCGACTTGGTGACATTTCTAGATGAAACTAGGAAATTCAGTTCAGAATCTGGTTTCCAGACTGCTGAGATCGCGCGCCTCATGGATCTCATGATTTCAGCGGGAGCCGTTGGTGCGGCGCAGAACATGATTGGAAGGGCAGTTCATTGTGTCGCAGAGGATTCGAGGATTCCACAAATCCTCAAGGCTGTTCGGAAAGAGTTCCCTTCGGCGAGTCTGTTTCATAGTGACCTTGACGTGAGGGGCGTCCGCCTAGTTCAGGGAATTAATCCAAAGCACTAAATGTGCTCGCCGGGGTAGCCACCCAGCGTTGCATGGCAAATGGAGCGGCTGGCAAGAGCAAAGAGGAACAACCAAGTGCGGTCAATACCTGGGCCAAAGTACAGGCTCGTTGGCATGGGAGGGACTTTCGACGTGCTCCACAGGGGTCACAGGAAGCTGCTCAAACAAGCTTTCGCCGTTGGAAAGAGGGTAATGATTGGTGTGACGAGTGACGAGTTCGTTCGCCGACTCCACAAGCCCCACAAAGTCGATTCATACGAATCTCGACAGAAAGATCTGGAGCGATTGATTGCTCGATGGGGACTTCTATCTCGAACACGAATTGTCCCACTTCACGATCGATTTGGTCCCACAGTTGAAGATCCACGAATCCAGGCGTTAGTTGTGAGTAAACGCACCATCAAAACCGCCTACGAGATAAATTCGAAACGGAGGGTCAGACGTCTGAAACCGCTTGCAATCGTGCCGATTGATCTCATTATGGCCGAAGACAAGCGTCCCATTTCTTCCACAAGGATTCGGCGGGGGAGAATCGACCGTGAAGGCAGGCTCGTCTAGTCCGTTCAAAAAACATGAAACAAAGGTGAAGCTACTGCAGGTTATCCACTGCCGCAGAAAGACCGACCAAAACATCACTAATACTCGCTTTGATGGGCAGAAAGTCCACTCAGACATATGTCCAGAGTTTGTACGCAGGCGATTGCTTGCAGATCTGGGTGCAGATACAGGCTGGTTTGGGTGCGAACTCAGCCGTAATCCACGGCTCCAAGGAGAAAAGTGGTTCCTGAAGGCCGCATTTCAGGCAGAATACGCCCTCCATCGTCCAGGCAAAGTGGTCGCTTCCGCATATGCAGATTGGTTCTGCGTACTCAAAGTCGGCGCTAGAGAGGCGTCTAGTGCGGGCAACGAGTTGTAGGTTTGAGTATCTCCTTCTCTTCCACTCAAGGTAGCACGACTTGTTTCCGCACAGTTTTCTCGGTCTACCGAAGATGTACTGTAGCTGCTGCCCACAGATAACGCAGCGGCTTGTTTTCTCCAAAATCTAAGACCTCAGTTGTGCTGGATGACTTTCTTGCCAAGGCAACCTCAGATGTTAAGCGATTTTGACGGTTTTCGCATTATTCCTAACCAATCTGCAGGGTAATATTTCTTCCTTGAACTCATTCTCACTGTACGTGGTTAATATCTCATGCAGGATACCCACCGACCACGAGGGCGTTGACAGTCCCCATAAGAACGCCATGCAGAACCATCGATGCCCAGACTCCTGATTGAAAGTGGTTCCCCTCTTGGCGGATCAATTCAACCCTTGAATCGATTGGCCATGCTGCAGGCATATCCTGATCTCCCGTCTCTCTCTTTACCTGTCCGGCAGGCTCTCCGGGCCTTCTGCGGTCAATCCGACCCATTTGACGCTTTCGACCACTTTTGGTCGGCCTTCCGGCTTTGCGAGCAGCTCGTATTCCTTTCTCTTTTCTGCTCTTTCACGATTCTCTCGCCCGGAAAACCCAGATGCGAAATTCCGTGAGAATTTCTGTAGGAATTTGAACCGGATTCTACGGCGGACAGCAAATACCGAAAGATCGTCACTTCTTGAGGATCCAATTTTTCGGAGTGTTGCTGATCTATTCGATTTCTTGGATGGCCATACACGTCCTTTGAGAACTTGAGGAGTAGAACTGGTCCTTGATGGTTGAATTCAAGAGTCCTTGGCCAGCGGAAGTCTAGGATGTGGCAGGGTTGAGATCACTGATCTGCAATAAGGATTGGTCATGGAGACCGTGGCGTTAAGTCTGGTTCTGGCGCTGAGGATTTTGGACAACGGATCCATTCTGAGATTGGAGGCCTTGTTCGAAATTAGTAATCTGGGTCAAGGTAGCTAGCGGTGCCACTCTTCTAAACACATAACTGCCTCCGACCAAACTAAAGACTTGGCTGATGGTGATGGTAATTCTGCGTCCTGAAGATACATACAAGGAAGCGGATCTCCGAGATAGCAGAAAAGCGGTCCTCAGGACTCCTGACTGGCGTGACCTCGATGGTCTTCTAGCATTCATTGTGGAATTGGTTGAGGAACGCGCTGAGATTGTGCGGACAATGAAGCCTTCACGGAACGAAGAGGCTGAATGGCTTGGGAGACGGTTGGCCTTGTTTCGTCGCTGAGTTGAACGGACGAGTCGTTGCTGGCTCGGAAGTTGAACAGAGAACCCCGCAGTACCCTGAATTAAGTCATGTGGGAGTTTTGGGAATAGCAATTTTGAAGGATGCTAGACGATTAGGAATTGGTGCGATCCTGATGCAATCACTCATCCAACTGTCGAAGCAGATCGGTCTGAAGGTGATTATCTTGGATATGTTTGCGACAAACGCAGTAGCGAGGCGGCTCTACGAGAAGGTCGGATTCGTAGAAGTCGGCAAGATTCCTAAGGCAATTTGCCGTGATGGAAACTATATTGACCTCGTTAGGTTCGCCATCGAAATATGAGGCGTAAGAAGTCTGCCGATCTCTTACAACCTTCTTGACGGTCTGTTCATGCCGCAAGTACTTGACGGTGCCTAGTGCCTAACGTCGATGTTGTTCGCACCTCGCTGACCGAATTGACAGATCGCAATAGAACTTGCATGTTTTGGTTTACTGACAACCTAGGAATGATGGCGGTATTGCGATGACGAGTAACAAAAGATCGATGTGGACCCCTAGGCTTCACGCCCCAAAATGCGGTCCTCGGTAAGAGCAAGTGACCCTTAACTCAGAGGCTTGTTTTGGACGTTATTCTGATGTTCAACAGAATTCATCAGTAATCAGGAGACTCTCATGGGAAATGGGGATTCTTTACCGCTACAGGCTATGAATTCTGAATCCCATCAGAGATTATGGGATTGTCTGGAAAATCCGCTAAACCCGAACGGTATCAGAATTGAGCTGTTTGAGCGAATTCTCCAATCCGCGTCAAACTGTTCTATCGCGCTTTGTGTTGTGAACCGCTTTCTTCTCCGGATGGGTTGTCTCTTCAGATTTAAAATGGCAAATAGAGTCAAGCAGATCGCGGTCCTGAGCCACGATAGAATCGGTAGGATACCTAGAGAGGACTACTATGCTGAGCGCCAGAGGCGCTGGGTGTGGGTTTTTCCGAAAATAGACAAGCATTCAACTTTGAATCAGATCGTTGACTTGGACAGTTTCTGTTCCATTCTCTTTCCACACAGCATAAAGAAGCAAGGCGTCGCGAGAGCCATCATTCAGATACTGGTTGAGGAAAAAAGGCCGATGTACCTCATGGATCTTCACCACAAAGTGCTAGAGAGAATCAAGATCAGCGCTCAAACTCTGAGCGACACCTACAAGGCGATGTTGCGAAGCGGTTTGCTCGAGAAGAAATACAGAAACGAACCAACGAAACTCAGCGTACAGTTTGCCAACCGGCTCAGAGACTTGGCTAGTTACTGGGACAACTACCTTACGGCCAAGAAGATCACATAGTATCCAATATTTTGGAGCGTTCCGGAACACTCCACTTTTTTGGACCTCTAGGCCGTATAACGCGTATCTGCCTTAGTCGGCTGAGGAGCGGTCTGAGGCTGGGGGATAGGCGGCAATGGCGGTGGGATGTTCAAACTCCTTGAAATCCAAATGGCGTCTGCAATCGCGGCGTTGGATACGGCTTGTAGAAGCTGGACAGGGGGAGGTTTCTGCGCCTTGTGTTCCTCCACAATCTTTTTCGTTTCCTCGACTTCCCCAGCAATCTTCGCTTTTCCCTTGATGCTAATCTGAGCAATAGACGGAGTGAAGTTGACCGTAAAGATGAATGGCGCATCCAATGTCCCGTCTGATCGCTGATCGATATCAAGCATGTTTATGTTGACACCTATCTGAACTTGCGGCGGCAAAGGCCTATCCATCTCCCAAAATCGCTCGGCAGACATACTGGTTACAAATATGTTGACATGTATCATGATGAGGACACAACGAATTTCATCCGAAGCGTCACTTCCTCTTTAAACATTGTCACCAGGCAGTCATGGACATGCTATTTCACCAGTGAAAATTGACGCATCGATGAGTGGAACCTCTAAAGGGACTTTCCGTCAGAAAGACCGTCTGAATTTGAACCCGAAGTGATTTCCAATGAAAGAGGGAGTCGCGAGTTTTGTGATATCGAAAAAGAGGATGCAGAACGGCCGGGTTTACGAATCGCCCCGCATATATCTGCCCACGAAGCTGACGACCGACTCGAGCTTTCCATTCCTCAAGGGTTCATTAAAGTTGTACGTGAGAGTTGCAGGCAAGAGGTTACTCGTCGAACGTGCGCCTAGGGAAGTCCTCAAGAGGTTTGGACGTCTAACCAAGACCCGTAGGTAGACTGCGTTGTCACGCTTATAAGAAAACGGACGCTATACGTGCGGCGCTGATTTACGGTGAACTCGAAGCAAATCGTAGCTGCAATCTCCGTGGTAGCCCTGGCGATTATCATAATCTACCCAGCGGTATCTACGGGCACGATAGTCATCCGGTTGACCGCGGTCAAACTGGAAAATGCAGAGCACGCCTACGTTACAATTAACGGTGTCTGGGTACATCAAAAGGGGCAGTCGAGTATTGAGGGTTGGAAGCTCGTATACAACCTAACGCAAACGATAGATCTGGTTCATCCAGAGAACTCATCAAAGACCCTGCCGAGCGTGCAGCTTTCGGTTTCGAACTACGATGCGATTAGGGTACAGATGTCAGACGTTAGCTGGATTTTCAATAAGAACATAACACGGCTAGTTCCTGAGCCTTCACAATTGTCCGTCAATCTTGATATCACGGTGCAGGCTGGGAAAGAATCTGCGCTAACCTTGGTCCTTAGTGGTCATAGGGATGATTCCAGAGGCACGAGTGCTTTCATAGGTGCGCTGACTGCGACGGCATCTTAGCCTCTCCAGATGGGAATGCTAACTCAAAAATAGTCAACCTGATGCTAGACTGTGGGGCAAGAAGATGGGTGTTGCTGGAAGAGATCAACTAACAAAGTTGATTCAGTCATACAGATGCATCCAGCCTTTTGATTATGCGCTGTTAGATGGAGACGGTTACGTTCTCACCGTGCGGGATGAAACGACACTACATTATCTTGAGCATCGTAATGTAGTCTCCTACGAAGTTGTGTTCACACCTCCAAACTACGTTTGCCACCTGACAGCCAAAAGCAAGTATGGACGAATGGGATTGTCCTTCCTGAACGCCGCTAAGGTGCACAGTGGATTTGTTGGGCGACTGATACTCGAACTTGTGAACCTCAACAATGGTCGACAACCGATAACACTCAAGCGCGGAGACGAGCTGATGCATATCGAATACATGGCGAGGGACGGAGAACCTTCACCGTATAGGGGGAATTACATGTTTCAATACATGACAGATGACGAAGTGGCTCTGTATACGGGGATTCTAAAGGAGCATTTCAAGGGATTATTTGACTCAGCGGAGCTCGAACGAATGGCCAAAGAGAGAGTTCGCGGCTGAGGCTAGCGACGTCCGAGCCTGATGGCTTTTCTCCTACCTCTATAAAGAATCTGAATGACAACCGCAGCAACTATTGCCAGGACGACAACGCCCATCATAACCCATTCTTCCCAACCTGTGCCGACGTCGAGGAGTATCGAATCTCCAGAAGCCCTAGCCAAGCCTGTAACAGAAATCTCAGCATCATAGCCAAGGTTGGCGGAGATGTAGCGACTCGCATTGAGTTGCTGGGACTTTACAGCTGCGCCTAGTAGCGGTGTTGGTGTATACCGCCATGTGGTTGTGTCATTCGGGAGGCTGTAGGTGCGCGACCATTTGTCGATAGAGACGTTTAGTGGTCGGAAATCGAGTATGGTAAAGTTACCTACGGTGTTTGCCTCATCCGAACTCGGGACAACCTGTGTCTGATTCAGAAGGAAGTTGACGCCTTTTATGGTTGCATTGGGGTTATTCTGAAACTTGCTCGCATTGACGTAGTAGTCTACGACGGGTCGAAGATACCTCCTCCCAACCATGTTGTAGCTGAAGTTACCTGAACGAAGGTCGGCGGAGACATTGAACGCTTTCCAAGTCGTACTTACAGCCGCAATGTCACCTCTTCGGTCAGATACTCCAGTGATCCTCATCTGAGCTGTAACATTCAGCGAGTGTCTTGTTGCATTGAACGTCAGTGTCAGATCAGACATAGTTGCCTTCGGTTCCACTTTCCTAATTCCATCCGCGAAGGCCGATGATAACTTCGGATCTTGGGCCATGTTCAGCGTATTAGTCTGGTTGGGGAAGTCTGTCATATTCTGGCGAAGCGAAAGAACCATCTTGACAACGATGTCTTCTTTCTGAACTGTTATCGTAATGTTAGAAGCATAGGCTGGAACAATCAGCACGGAAGCCATAATCACTGCTAAAATAATGATTGCCATGGCACGCAATGTTCAGCACTGCTCGTCTCATTGTTCGGTTGTAGCCGAACCAAACGGACGTTTGATATTTAAAGTTCAAACTACAGGTGTCAACGGTATGCGATGAAATCCTTTCCGATCAATTCGCGGGCGACGATTATCTTCATGACTTCATTCGATCCCTCAGCGAGCACGCAGGATCGGACGCCACGCAGCCCCATCTCTATTGGGCAGTCAAGCGTGTAGCCGAATGCTCCGAACCACTGCAGCACATCATTTAGTGTCTCGAACGCAAAGACCGGCGCAAGCATCTTTGCCTCGGCTATGGCCTTCGAAACTTCAAAGCGACTGAAAATCTTCCTTTAAAGTTCAAAGCAACGGCCAAGAATTGACATGCGACGAAAACCAACTAAGTTCCAATTGCTTTTATCCTCTCATTGAGCTTGGGTACGACTTGATAGAGATCTCCCACTATTCCGTAGTCTGATATCTTGAAAATTGGCGCTTCTTTGTCTCTGTTGATTGCGACGATCAGCTTGGAGCTCATAATGCCCACGGAGTGCTGGATTTGTCCTGAGATCCCGATTGAAACGTGAAGCCTCGGCTTACATCTCTTGCCTGAGATCCCAACCATTCTATCCTCTGAAATCCAATGAAAGTCCGAGGAGAGCGCTCTAGTACATCCCAGTTCTGCTTTCAGCGTACTGCAAAGCTCGTTGATGATTTCGATGTCTTCCTTCTTGGAGATGCCCTTCCCCACGCAGACCAGAGTTTCAGCTGACTCTATGCTGACCGATTCGCCAAGCTTCTTTTTTCGCTCGATGATTTCGACACGCCTCATTGGCGGTTTGATGTCTATTGTTTCGACTTTGCCATTTGTCGTTGGAGAAGGATTAGCTTCGAATGCCTTTGGCATGATTGAGATCACCTTCTTCCTTGCCTTGATGATTTCTGACGATATTGTGTTTCCTCCGAGTGCGTATCTGTCGATTATGAGATCGCCGCCTTTTGTAGTCAGTCCGATCGCATCGGTGATACATCCGGCTTGAAGTCTCTGAGCGACGCGTCCGGCGACCTCCTTGCCCATTCGAGTTGAAGTAATCAGCAGGATATCTGCTGCATCTCTGGCAACCTCAGACAACGTGAACGTATAGGTCTCTGCATCAAGCATCTCCGGGCTTATGCTGGTGATCATCAAGACCTTTTGAGCTCCGTAGTCAAAATAGGACTGAATGTCCTTGTCATCCGTTTTTCCGATCACCAACGCGGAGAGCTCCACGTTGAGTGCGTTTGAGAGTTCACGTCCCTTAGTCAGAAGCTCACGTAGTCCACTATCAGACTCGGAAGAAACGAGGATTCCGGACGTCATGAAAGCGCCCCCTCCTTGCGAAGAGCGTCTACAAGCTTTGCGACTGCGACGGTTACGTCTCCCTCAAAGATCACGCCTTTCCGTTCCTGTTCTGGTGCTAGGTTGCTTGCAACTTGAATAGTGGAGCTCCTCAATCCAACCGTATTTGCGTCTATTCCTAAATCCTTCAAAGTCCATATGTTCAACGGTTTTCGGGAAGCCCTGAGGATTTGTGTGAGAGGCGCTCTTCGCGGTTTGTTGATTTCGCTAGTTACGGAGATAACTAGCGGAGTATTGGTTTTCACGACCTCGAGTGCGTCCTCAATGTCCCGAACTGCAGTGACGCTATTCCCTTCAATGGATAGTTGTCTCACGTAGGTTACCTGAACAATACCTAGGATTTCGGCCAGCCTCGATCCTATCTGGCCGGAGTAATTGTCACTCGAGCCCTCTCCAACGAGAATGAGATCATACGAACCGATCTTTCTGACCGCTGCCGCGAGTACCATTGCAGAGGCAGCTGTGTCGGAGCCCTCGCATGCGTCGTCAACCACAATGCACGCCTCGTCAGCTCCCATTGCAAGGGCTTCGAGGACAGTTTCTTTAAGTCTGGATGATCCAACAGACAGAACGGTGATCTTGGCTCCGTGCTTCTCCTTGATCCTCACGGCCTCCTCAAGTGCATTCTTGTCCATGTCACCGAAGAGAACCGACAAGCCCTCGAGCACGGGCTCACGTGTTTCCCGTTTAATTCTGATTTGTTGGAGGTCGACCACTTGTTTCATGCATGCTATAATATTCAAGCTTCGTCACTCCACAAGACTTGGACGGCAATCTTCCGTGTACCACATGATTCTTTCGGTTTCAACCAAATCGAAATTGGACTCCGTAACCTGCCTTAGGATAGTGCCAGCTAAGTGCCTCTTCCAGACATGCTATCACGCAGGCTCCGCACTCTAGGCATCCATCAGGGTTGGGATTCACGTCGCCACTTGCATCAAGCGAGAAGACCTTCGCAGGACAGACGAAGAGACAGTACTTGGGTTTGCACTTCGCGCGACAGATCCCCTTGTTTATCTTTATGTGGCCGTCTTTGTCGACTTTGAACACGTTCTTCCCGAGCTTCTCTTCCACCTTCAAGGGCAATTCACTCCTAGATCTTGAGTAGGTCAAGTGTGTCTTTCAAAGCAGAGAGGTTAAGGAAGCTCTTTCTAACATGCTTTAAGAAAATTGATGAAAGCTTCGGCTTGGGATCTGCTCCTATGGACATAAGGTCTATCAAGAGCCTACCTATCGCGTCGGGGTACCTCTTGAACAGCCTTGGATTGTTGAGCACTTTCCAAACATTTCTGAAAGTGCGTAGATCTTTCAGTACGAAGGAATTGTTCAACATCGTTTTGTACGCCGACATCGACTCAGCAGAGTAGTTGTTTCTTGTCTTCGCTGCTTTGATCGTCTCCGCCGCGACTACACCAGACGCGATGGCCAGGTCCATCCCCCTCACGATTATTCCCATATTGAGTGCGAATCCAGCCGCGTCACCAACCACAAGCATCCCATCGGTGTACAGAGTGGGCATTGACTCGACGCCTCCTTCAGGAATTACGTGAGCCGAGTACTCTACGATCTCTCCACCATCGATGAGGACGGAAACCTCAGGACGAGCTTTGAACTCCTCCATTAGCTGAAAACTCTCAAGATTTTGGTCACTGGCCATTAGTGAACCGATTCCCACCACAATTCCCAGCGAAAGGCTCTCCCTATTGGTGTAGAGGAATCCTCCGCCAGTCAAGCCTTTGGTTAGAGTTCCAAAGTACAATTGCGCAGCGCCCTCGTCTCCGTGAAGATTGAATCTGTCTTCGATGACTTTTCTAGGCAGCTCTACCGTCTCCTTTACGCCGACAGCAAAATGTCTTGGTTTGTGCTTAGAACGTAGTCCCGCTTGTTCTGCAATGAATGATAACGCTCCGTCGGCCGCAACCACTACGTTTGCAGCGATTTCCTCCCCTTCCGCTCTTATTCCTGAAACTCTGCCACCTTCGCGTAGTAACCCATCGACCTTGTACTTGGTAACTATCGCAGCTCCTTCTGCGGAGGCTTTCTCTGCCACCCACTTATCGAAGACTGGTCGCAAGAGTGTGTAACTGTGGTAGGGTTCCGTGGCATAGGCGTCTGAACGCACCTCCATGGTCAGGGTCGAATCGTCAGACATCATGGTCAATCGCTCTTTCGCGACATATCTTTCGAAGGGTGCGCCCTGCCACAGATCGGGCAGGTATTTTCTCACGGGGTTCATGTACAACCTGCCTCCAGTGACGTTCTTGCTACCCGGATAGTCGCCTCGCTCAACAACTAGTACATCTAGGCCTGCTTTCGCAAGTGTGTATGCGCAGGACAAGCCCGCGAGGCCGGCGCCCACGACGGCCACTTCAACTCGTTCCACGTTTGATCTCCAGATTGAAGATTGCACTCCTAGCTATGTTGGCACATGCAAGGTGAAGGTGACCGACGTTGTCTCAGCGTCAACTAGCGGTAGGGAATCGCTACGTCTCCCATAAGTTCCCGTGCGATGATCATTTTCATTATGTTGGCTCCACCCTCTGCCCCAACCACATAAGACATGAGACCTCGCATACACATTTCCAGCGGGGTCTCTTTGCTATAGCCCAGAGCCCCGTGATACATCATAGCATGTTTTACTATATCTACAGCCAGCAGGGGTGCTCTTAATTTGCACATCGCGATGGTCTGGTTGATCTCCTTGTTGCTGAAGCTTCCGTCCTTATAGTGTTGGTCGATCATCCAGGCTCCCTTCAATAGGAGGTTCTTTACCATGTCAAGCTCGGTCAGGTCCTCCGCGATCTCGAATGAGATTCCTTCGAACTTTGCGAGCGGCTTGCCGAAGAGCACGCGGCGTTTCACGTAGTCCACTCCCAGTTCAAGGGATTTCTCTGCTCCGCCTAGGCATGCGCTCGCCACAAAGGTGCGTGCAACATTGAATCCTTCCATGCTGACGTAGAAGCCTCTGTTCTCTTGGCCGAGCACGTACTTTGCCGGTATCTTCACATCCTTGTAGGAGAAGCCACCCGTAGAGAGCCCCATGCGGCCCATATCGTGAAAGATCGTGTAGGAGATACCTGGGAGCTTTGCCGGGATGTAGGCGAACGTCATGCCTTTCGTACCGAGTTCGGGGGCTGTTCGAATCAGAGTCAGATGCCCGCCTCCCCTCTTAGTTGCCTCAACGACTCCGCTAATGTACGTCTTCTCACCGTTGATCAAATACTCGTTGCCTACTTTCTTCGCAGTGGTCTTGATATTGGCAAGGTCGGACCCCCCTCCTGCCTCGGTGGTGCAGATTCCGATGAACCACTTTCCGGAAGCGATGTTTGGAAGAAGTTCTTTTTTCAGTTCTTCCGAGCCGTGCCTCACGACTAAGTAGCTCCAGCCGAGGTTCAGCAAAGTATAGACTGGGAGTGACATTGATAGTTCGCCGCGAGCAATCTCGTGGACGGCAAGTGTGGCGTAGACCATCTCTTCTCCTGGGCTTGCAGAGCCGCCATATTCCTCAGGGATTGTTACGCCGAAGATCCCGAGTTCGACCATCTCCTTGATGATGTCCTCTGGAATCCCTTCAGCCTTCTCGTCGATCTCCCTAGCCCTCGGGAATACTTTTTCGTCACAGAATGCCCTAACGGTTTTCTTGAACAATTCCTGTTGCGGAGTCAGTCTGAAATCCAATATTATCCAGCCGAAATGTCTGACTCAGCAGCCAGAATATGGGTCCTTAGTTCATAGAGTAGCGACATTACAGACTAGTAAAGAGTCTATCAAAGTTTCGTTCCAGTCCCAATCATCGACCGGCGGCTCCTTGTGAAATGCATTTAGGCGGGGCCCCCGCTAGCTTACACATTTCAGGATGCTTAGTTAATAGAATAGAGAATGTTACTTCTCTTAGTAGATTGAAGTTCGACGCTGAAAACACTACTTAGACAGTTGTCGCATACAATGCGGCTATCTGACCTTTGTGCCAGGAGGGACTTCCTCCTCCACCGTCAACCATATCGGTTTGCCCCGCAGATCGGCCGCTAACAACATGACTTCAGACTTCACGCCTGCTATGGTCTTGCTTTCCATGTTAGTTAGGACAACAACTCGCTTTCCAACAAAGCTGCTCGGTTCATAGAACTCGGCGCCCCCGGCAATCGCCTGTGCAACCCTGTCCCCAATATCCACCTGCACCTTGAGTACCTTTCTCATTCCTGGAATTTTTTCGGCGGTCGTGATCTTCCCGACTTTGAACGCTAGCTTTTCGAAGTCTGCGAACGAAACGCTCATCGCTGAAGCACACCAATCCTACTTGGATTGCAGCGCTTGGATTAGTTGTTCTGCGACCAATGTGCTTTCCAGTCGCTGGCATTCAACCGTCTGCGCGCCTATGTGCGCCGTGCAAACAACGTTGGGTAAGTGGGTTAGTTCCTTCTCCCATTCGTCTACGGGTGGTTCCTTATGGAAGACATCCAGGCCTGCAGCTGACAATTTGCCTGACTTCAGTAATCTGAGGAGTGCTTCCCCGTCGACTATGTCTCCTCGAGATGTGTTGACCAGGACAGCGCATTTCTTCATTGTGTTAAGCGCCTTCTCGTCGATCAGATGATGAGTTGATTTCAGATATGGGACGTGGATCGTAACAATGTCCGATTCTCTAAGGAGATCGGACAATTGGCTGGCAACACGGATTCCTACCTGCCGCCCTCTTTCGGTAAAGTCGATTACATCATACCCAACGACTTGTGCCCCAAAACCTTGTGCAGCGATTCGTGCAACTTCCAACCCAATTCGTCCCGCAGCGCCCACAACTCCGATGGTTTTTCCCTTCAACTCGTTTCCCATCAATTCTGCCTTGGCCCATTTGCCTTCTTTCATCGCTCGATCGGCATAGGCGATTTTGCGCAAGACCGACAGCATCAAACCTATTGCAAGCTCAGCAACGCTAGTCGTGGGCGCAGCCGGCGTAGAGATGATTTGAATAGACTTCCTGCGAGCCGTTTCCTGATCAATATTATCGAGTCCCACTCCTGACCTCGCGACGGCTCGAAGCTTCGGACCCGCATTCAACACCTCCGCCGTTACCTTAGTGCGACCCCGCACAACAACCGCATCGAACTCGGGTATCCGCTTAACGAGTTCCTCGGGCGTTAGCGTAGTATTCTCGACGACATCAAAGCCTGCTTTCTTGAGCATTGTTACTCCGTCTGGGTGAATGGAGTCGCAAACTAGAACTCTTACTTGCATTTCAAATCGGCCGAAATTACAGTCGTTTGCTAATATGAGCTTCTCATGGGTTTCAAGGGTGAACTAATCTAGGCATTTCGCGTTCAGAAAACCTGCCATGTTAGAACTTGAGCGAACCATCAACAAGGCCCTGAAAGCCAAGACCATCGCAGTCGTGGGATTGTCGAAGGACCCTTCGAAGCCTAGCCACGATGTCGCCGTTAGCAGTGTGGATACAGCTAGGCATCGTCAGTAAGGAAGCTGCCGCGAAAGCGAGGGACGCGGGACTTGAAATAGTCATGGACTATTGTATGAAGATTGAACATGCTGAACGGTTTGAGGTTGTCTGCTAGGCTTTTTCCTTCTTGAATCTGTTCTTGAGCTTCTCAAGAACTTCCGGCAGTGTTGTGTACTCCATCTCTTCCGGTCCTAGTCTGTGGGGCATAAAGGGCCCGTGGCGTCGCATGTAATCCGTGATCTCATTAGCGACCTGTCTCGCGCGGTCGTATGCGGGATCACCGAATAGGTCCGCTGGTCCGATTAGCTTGGCGTCTGAGACTTGGAAACCTGCACCAACAACGCGGGGTGGCCCATCAAATCTCGTTACCCTGTTTTGTGTGTCTGCCAAGCTTACGGGCATGAGTGGACCTACATGGGATCCACGCATCCATCCGGCAACTAGGTGGGGGAACGCGAATGGTTCAAGTACCTCTCCGACAGCCGGAAGACCATGCTGCGCCCTAACAATACACACCGGATCGTCCTTTCCAACATACCGACCGGCAATCAACGATAGTCTCGATGTGCTGGCCGCTGCGGCTGGCATTCCATCATTACGGTAAATCTTGGAAATCACATAACGTGAAGAGGTGCCAATCAAAGCGAGCAGATCGTACGTTTCGTCCGGACATTTCAGTCTGACACTCTGATCTTGCATTACGTCTAGAATCTCAAAGGTGAAGCCGTCATGCAATGCTGGGTCTATTATCAAACCTGGGGTGTTGAATGGGTCCCCGAAGATTCGATAAAGTGGAAGATTCCAGGCACCGGGTTCAGTCTTGTCAGCCATGAAGACCAGTAAGGGGTCGCTTCTTCGTTCCTCAAATTCGATTTCTGCGACTCCTGGGCCCATTCCCTTCACGTTTCCAGAGAAGGAATCTGCTAGCAAGTCTTGACCTGCCCCGTAGAGTTTCATTGGTTTCGAAACCTTGTCCGTCACTTCGACGAAAGTTGACCAAGCTAATTCGTGAATGCGTGAATTGTTTTCCCCCTTCCGGTGGGACATGATAAGTTCCAGGTCGTCGCCGGCGTGGGTGACAAAGAAATCGACAATTAATCCTTCTTTCTTAGCTTTTTCAAGCGATTGCTGAGCAACTTCGATTTGTTTTGGATGCACCATTCCGTGGCCTGGATAAGAGCCAACATCTGCCTTTATGACTGAAACCGTAACCTTCTGTGAACTCAAATCAGTTCCCGGTCGGGCATACTCCTTGGACGCTATTTAATCATGACGACGTAATACCAATCACTTTCTCGCTGACTATTTCCTGTCCTATCCTGATGGTTTGTGTTACTACCAAAGTTTCATAGACACGTTCCTCAATTAGACGCTTGACAAAGCATGGCAAGAAAGCAGTCTTCGGAACCGTTTATCCTGATCAATTTCAAAACGTACTTGGAATCAACTGGCAAACGCGCTGTTGAACTCTCAAAGAAGATGGAGACCGTTGCTAGGAACATGGAAGTGAGAGTTGGGGTTGCCCCACAATTCTGTGACATCGAACAAGTCGCGAGTGAGGTCCAGATCCCAGTCTTCGCACAACACGTAGATCCTGTGACGCCGGGCGCTTTCACTGGACATGTACTGGCCGAGTCAGTAAGAGCGGCGGGTGCTTCAGGGACGATCATCAATCACTCAGAGAGAAACCTTCGGCTTCTTGAGATTGAGAAAGCGGTTGAGCGCGCGAGGGAGGTTGGGTTAACCACGGTTACGTGTGCTGGGACCGCCAAACTGGCGGCTGCCGTTGCTTTGGCTGAACCCGACATGGTAGCGATTGAACCGCCAGAACTCATCGGCTCCGGGAGAGCCGTGTCCAAGGAGCGCCCAGAAATCATCACTGAATCTGTCAAGCGAATCCGAAGCGTCAACTCAAACGTGAGAATCTTGTGTGGGGCAGGAATCACAACAGGTGAGGATGTATATGCCGCATTGAAGCTGGGCGCTGAAGGAGTTCTCGTAGCTAGTGGTGTGGTGAAAGCGCCCAGACCAGAGGACGTACTTATGGACTTCTGCAAGGCCGTTCGAAAGTTTGTTTGATTGAATTATTCAGATGTGACTATTCTAGCTACCATTTATAACCAGTCACGCATTCATTCGCGCAAAACATCTGTGGGAAGACATGAGCGACTTTCATGCGCTTCTAGAGGAAAAGCGTGCAATCATCAACAAACGCCTCGATGAACTATTATCGACGGGCTTTGAGCAGAGCGAGGCTAACGAGCTTGTGAAGTATACATTCAGGACTGGAGGCAAACGGCTCAGACCAATCTTGGTTTTGTTGTCCTGTGAGAGCGTAGGCGGGAACTCAAAGAACGCATTGGACGCCGCGGTTGCAATGGAGTTCCTGCATGCGGCGTCGCTGGTCTTCGATGATCTAATCGACAAACATCGTCTACGACGAAACCTTCCAACGACACAGCATGCGTTTGCAGATGACAAGGCGATTAGCGCGGGTTTATTCCTAGCCTCAAAGGGTGTCCAAGTGCTATCGGAGTACAAGAACTCAAGAATCACAAGACTGGTTGGTTGGGGACTCGTCGACTTGAGTAAAGGGGGAATATTGGATACGATAACTGAACTCGCAATCGATGTTGAGCATTATCTGACGATAGCTGATTTGAAGACTGGTTCGCTTTTCAGTGCGGCAGCTGGCATCGGTGGTGTGCTGGGCGGCGCCTCACCAGATGAGGTCAACTGCCTCTACAATTACGGCCGGGCAGTGGGTATCGCATTCCAAATCAAGGACGATATCTTGGATCAGTCAGGAGATCCGGAGAGGCAGGAACGCGTGAACCTCGTTGTCATGCATTACTTCGACGAGGCTTCCAAAAGAGAACGTGTCAGCAACCTCATTGGGGATGAGAGAGCAAGTAGAATGGGTGTGGCCGGGCTCTACGAGAGAGCATTGGAGTTTGCGCTCAAGAAATCTCGTGAGCACGTGGAGAAGGCAAAACAAGAACTGAAAGGATTGAAGGATCCGAGCAAGCTGCTTGAGGAATTTGCGGACTACTCGCTTGAAAGGTCGTTCTAGTCCGTTTCTAAGCCTCTGTCAGATAATCGGTTCCGCATGAAGGGCACTTCCACTTCCACAGCACCTTTCCTTCTTTGAAGACCAGTTCAGACTGAGCAGGAACCTGTTTCTTGCACTTTGTACACCAGAAATGTGTTGTTCCCGCTGAATGCCAGGCCATTTTCTCATCAGTTCCCTAATCGCGCTTCATACTGTGCTATGCGAGTTGTTGGCGAAGATTTCTGACGCGGCCTAGTATTTCCCGTTGCTTAAGAAAATAGCTCTACTCTCAATTGCACTCGGAAAAGACCTGAGTCAATGTGGCTCGAGCTTTAGCATGATTTATATTCGGTGCTTTTAGTCACACAGGAAATTGCCTAATTCACTCGCTGGGTCTGGTGAAAGCGCTGAACCCTTGGTTGACCATTGTCATCTGGGCGGTCATTATTGTCATTCTGACGGGGCCCTTGTTGACTTTGCCTATGTTTTGGTCCCGGAGAAAACCAGACCCGTTCCGCGATATGCCCTTTGAGTCAGGTCAAGTTCCGCAAGGAGAGGGCAGAAGAAGACTGGTCATGCAGTACTACCCCTACCTTCTGATGTTTGTTGTTTTTGACGTTGTCGGTATGTTCCTTTTTGCGTGGGGCATTAGTTTCACGAAGATCCCTCTGGATGCGTCTTTTCTCGTGCTTCTCTTCGTAGTGCTGCTGGCAGCGCCGTTGGGCTACGCGTTGAACTTGGCCTTGCAACGGGAGAACTGGTAGATTGGTCTCCCTACCCACATCCCCGGCAGAAGTATTACCGTTTATCATTGCGGTGGTGACGTCCCACACTTTCATCACGATTGTCTTCTTCCCCGGTTTCATTCACATTATGCTTGTCGTGATGTTTCTCACTTGGTACGAGCGAAAAGTCTTGGCCAGGATTCAACTCAGAATTGGTCCACTGTACGCGGGAGGACCTGGAGGTATATTGCAGCCGATCGCCGATGGTGTCAAGCTAATTTTCAAGGAGGTTATGATTCCCTACAAGGCGGATAAGTTTCTCTTCATCTGGATCCCTCTCGCGTTGGTCTTCTCTGCTGCTGTTCCTTTCGCCGTCATCCCGTTCGGGCAACATTGGGTGATCGCGAATCTGGATGTGGGGCTTGTCTTCGTCTTCGCAATGACTTCGCTATTCCCAAGTATGATACTGATTTTCGCTTGGGCTAGCAACAGCAAGTACCCATTCCTTGGCGGACTGCGCTCATTGTTTCAGCAAGTCGCATACGAGATCCCCATGTGGATCTCAGCACTTAGTGTGGTGATGCTGGCCGGGTCACTCAGCCTAGTTGACATCGTGAATGCTCAAACGAAGATCTGGTTTGCCATACCTGCCTTCCTTTCGTTCGTCGTCTTCTTCGTCTCAATAATGGCGGAGCTCGAGCGTCTCCCATTCGATCTTCCCACAGCTGAACCGGAACTCGTTGCTGGATGGTTTACCGAATCTAGTGGGGCAATATTCATGGTGCTCTTTCTGGCGCTTTACATGAAACTCTACCTAATGTCATCCCTCGTTACAGTCCTCTTTCTCGGCGGATGGTGGGGTCCAGCTTTTCTGCCGCAACCGGTCTGGTTCATCATCAAGACACTGATCGTTGCCACATTCATAATAATCCCGAGAGGAGTCTATCCAAGAATCCGAGTCGATATGCTCATTAGAATTGGATGGACTAGATTGCTCATCATCGCGCTTGCCAATGTCTTTCTTACCGTGCTAATGCTGAACAGCGGTGTCCTTGCAGCGTGGGGGCTCTAGGATGGCACTGATTACGGTTCCACCAGACATAACCTTCATCGTACTGGCTGCGGTTGCGATCATTGGCTCCATTATGGCGTTGCAGGCGAAGGAGCTCATTTACGGCGCGATTTCACTGGCGATAAGCTTCATCGGCATAGCGGGTTTCTACGTTTTCCTCGACGCACCATACCTAGCCATGTTGCAGATTGCAATCTATGTTGGCGCAGTAGTCGTACTAATTCTCTTCACAATTATGCTCGTACGTCGAGAAGAGACCGATGAGATGGTCGATCGGCCTGAAGGAGGAGAAGGCGCAATTGGCCTGTGGCTCGCCGGATTGCTCTCAGTAGGGATAGCTGGAGTAGCTGCACTTGCTGGTCCGAACTTGCCCAACGCTCCTCCACCCGGAAACTTGCCTGTCTCAGAGCTTGGGCCCGTTCTTGCGGTCGAATATCCTATTCCCCTCATCATACTCGCTCTCTTGCTGTCTGCAGCGTTGCTCGGCGCCTTGGTGCTAGCAAAGGTGGAGAAGTAGCGACAATGGTAGCATTAACCAGTTACCTCATCGTCTCGGCGGCACTACTAGGCATCGGCGTGTATGGTCTAAGCGTCAAGAAGAATGCCATGCGAATCTTGTTCGCAGTTGAAATAATCGTGAATGCCGCTAACCTAAACTTCGCAGCCTTTACTCGATACATGAATCCGCCTTCAGTTTCAGGCCAAGTGATCGTGTTCTATTCGATAGCTGCAGCGGCAATGGAGGCTTGTGTTGGTTTAGCACTTATACTAGTCGCTTTCAGGCTGAATTCAACGATAGACGTTAGAAAACTGAATAAACTGAAGGGATGAAGCTTCATGCTAATGCAGATCCTTCAAATTCTTCTAGTTCCCTTCATTTTCGTCTTCGTTTCGTACGCCGCGGGGCTCAAATGGGGTGCTAAGGCGGGTTGGGTCTCTTTCATTGCACTCGCATACTCGACATTCCTCATTTTGCTGACAGGTTGGCAGGGCGGCGCTCGCGAGTTCTATGATTGGCGTCCCATTGGATTGTTCGGGTTCAATGCTGATGGCTTGAGCGTGCCGATTCTCTTCACAATTGCACTCCTCTGCACGTTGATGTCGATCTATTCAATTCCATACATGTCGCGCATCATCGGCGAAGACAAGCGACAGTTCGCGCTCTACTATGCGCTCCTTCTCCTTTATTCAGTTGGAATGATGGGTGCTGTTCTTGCAACAAACCTAATTGAGTTCTATCTGTTCTTCGAGCTGATGTTGATTCCATCATACTTTCTGATCGCAAAGTGGGGCTCAGGCGATCGCGATAGAATCTCTTTCATGTACTTCATGTGGACGCACATTGGAGCCCTAGCCTTCCTGGCTGGAATTTTGTCAGCTGGTTATCTGAGCGGTAGTTTCGATTTGGAACGAATCGTCACCGCAACGATGCCGGCTTCTTTCAGGTTGTTGATAGTCGTCTTGATGGTCATGGGCTTGCTGGTCAAGATGGCCGCGTTTGGTTTGCACATATGGCTTCCATACGCTCATGCGGAAGCACCAACACCTGTTAGTGCACTACTTTCGCCAGCAATGATAGGGATTGGAGGATACGCGATTGTTCGGCTCGTATTGACAATTGTGCCTTCGGCTTTCTTCCAGATCTCCACTGCCCTAACGATCTGGGCTGTAGTCACAATGTTCTATGGCGGAGCTATGGCTCTAGTTCAAGATGACATCAAGCGGTTGCTGGCTTACTCGAGTGTAAGTCAGATGGGATACATTCTCCTCGGCATTTCATCGGTTCAGATCCTCGGAGTCTCCGGCGCGATGTTCCAGTACGTTACCCACGGTCTTGGTAAAGGGATTCTCTTCATGGTTGCTGGTGCGATAATTCTTCAGGCACATGGACTTCGACGCATCAGTAAGATGGGTGGATTGGCGACGAAGATGCCCTTAACCGCGATCGCTGCCTTGATTGGTTTCTTCACCATTATGGGGCTTCCGCCAACTACAGGTTTCATTTCCGAATTCTTGATCTTCGCGGGAAGTTTCAAAGAGGCGTTTACGCTCGCTTCGATGCTCCGGATTGTTCTAAGCTTTCTAGCCGTGCTTTCAACCGCGTTGACAGCAGGTTATTCGTTATGGGCGATTAAGCGTATCTTCTTCGGGAAGCTCCCAGACGAGCTTAGGAACGTGACTGAAGCTCCCTGGGTCATAACTGGCTCGCTGATGGTACTTGCGGCTGTTTCAATCATCATTGGGATCTATCCAGATCTGATTGAACGACTGCTGTTGCCGAGCGTGAAGGTAATCATCGGAGGTTAGGACATGAACGAAATGTATGGATGGCTCACCTGGATTCTGCCATTCATCGGCGCTGTCCTCACACCTGTACTAGCTCGCATACATCCAAAAGTCAGAGATTACGGTGCCGTGGCGTTCTCATTGCTTGGAGCGATTTCAGCTGCACTGTTGTTGCCCTCGGTTCTTTCGGGAGTTACAGAGGACCTTCAGCTTACTTGGATTTCGAGCTTGAACATCAACGCGGGTATTCTGCTCGATGCTCTCAGCATAATCATGGCCAATACGGTCTCATGGGTCAGCTTCCTCATAATGGTCTACAGTTTGGCCTACATGAAGGGCGACGAAGGGCTCACGCGATACTGGTTCTTCATGAACTTCTTCATCGGCAGTATGCTACTGCTTGTGATGTCAGATAATCTGCTTCAACTCTTCTTCGGATGGGAGGGCGTCGGATTATGCTCCTATGCTCTGATTGGACATTGGTTCACGGATCCGATCGACAAATGGGTTGGGACAGTAGGGGACAAATCGATGGGCGTCCCGATGGCATACTCACCAAGCCATGCTGGGATGAAAGCCCTTGTCGTCACGAGATTTGGCGACATCGGACTGCTCATCGCAATCTTCATGATCTACGCATTCTCGGGAACTCTGAGTTTTGTTGACCTTTCAAAGAACGTGTCGTGGGCATTGCCTCTCAGTCGAATGGGCTTACTCATCCCGGTAGCATTACTGTTCTTCTGGGGGCCAATTGGGAAATCCGCTCAGTTCCCATTGCATGAATGGCTTCCTGATGCAATGGCCGGTCCAACTTCAGTTTCGGCACTCATTCACGCAGCCACGATGGTCACTGCCGGCGTGTACCTAGCAGGTCGGGCTGGACCAATGTTCTACAACACCGTCGTCCTTTATTCGCAACCTACCTTTTTCTTCGAAATCATTGCCTGGATTGGAGCGTTCACGACGTTCATGGCTGCGACTCAGGCGGTGGTTTCAAAGGAACTCAAGAAACTGCTCGCATACTCAACCGTCTCCCAGATTGGTTACATGATGCTCGGTATCGGAGCGGGGGGATTGGCATCAGAGTTCGTTACAGGGTTAACGGCGGGTATCTTTCATCTCATGACTCATGCCTTGTTCAAAGCAGCTGCTTTCCTGGCTGCAGGAGCAATCCTGCACGCAGTCGAATCCAGGTACATGGGTGATATGGGCGGGCTGCGCCACTCCATGAAGATCACATTCGTCTCAATGGTTATCGCTCTGCTTGCGCTTTCTGGAGTGCCACCGTTGAGCGGATTTTGGAGTAAGGACGCTGTGATTGCGGCGACGGTTCTCACGGGGCAGCTTCCATTACTTCTCCTTGCATGGGCTACCGTCGGGTTGACCTTCCTCTATAGTCTCAAAGTAATCGGTCTAGTGTTCATGGCGCCGAAGAGTGAGCACATCAGGAAGCTTGAGGGAGAAGGACATCATGTACATGAAGCGCCAGCACTAATGTGGGTTCCATACCTGATATTGGCGGCTGCAACGATCGCTATTGGCCTGGCGGGTCCCTATGTTGAAGCCGCATTCACGCACGCGCTCGCTAGCACAACAACGCCACTCGTCGGATCAACTCCCGAGTTCAATCCGGCAGTAAAGCAGAACGCCGTCCTCGTGGCAAGCACTGGGTCTCTGATTATGCTGGCAGTGGGCGGTATCTTCGGTTACCTTCTCTACATCTCTGGAAGACTCAAGCCAACCTCAATCGTCAGCGAAACAGGTATTGGAAGAGCCGTCTACAATTTCCTTTGGAATCGCTGGTACATCAATCCCGCATACTACCGGGCATTCGTCTACGGGACCATCTCAACAGCAGGAGTGGTGAAGAATACCATTGAGACAGGGTTCTTCGATAAGATAAGCGGTGCCGTAGCCACGTTCTCAGTCGATCTCTCGAGAGGTGGACAGGGAGTCGATTTTGGTATCATTGATGGAGCCATCAACGGCATAGCCTCAGTGGGTCGCAGATGTTCATCTACTCTCAGACAACTTCAATCGGGCGTCCCACAGGAGTACGTGACAGTCTTCGCACTCGGACTATTCGCTCTAATCGTCGCTGTTCTATTCTTCTTGATATGAGGCATTTACGTTGAATCTACTGTCAGTCCTGATCTTCACACCAATTCTTGGTGCAGTGGCAGTGTTCCTCGCCGGATACATCAGTGCCAAGTTCTCGAAAGCACTCACCATCGCAATTTCCGCCTTCACGATTGTAATGACTCTCTTCGTCTATTTGTCATTCAATTGGAGCGCGCAAGGTTTCCAGTTCACGGAAACCTATGATTGGGCGAAATCCTTCGGATTGACGTACACAGTCGCCATCGATGGGATCAGCCTCCCACTGCTAATCATTTCATCACTCCTGACTACGTTATCGGCGGCAGGGTCGTGGGAGCAGATCCATGAGAAGGTCAAGGAGTACAACGCGTTGCTCCTCCTCTTCGAGGGATCCATAATCGGAGTATTCACTTCACTCAACTTGGTTGCTTTCTACGTCTTCTGGGAACTAGTTCTGATCCCCATGTTCTTCTTCGTGGGAGTCTGGGGTGGCCCGCGCAAGAAGTATGCTGCCATGAAATTCCTCATCATGACTCATGTTGGCAGCATACTGATTCTACTGAGTTTCATTACGCTCTATGTGCTGTCGAATCCGCATAGCTTCAACTTCGCAGACCTCGTCAACCTACACTTGCCTCTTCCGTTCCAGATTCTGATCTCGATCGGTTTCTTCATCGGTTTCGGAGTCAAACTACCGATCGTCCCATTGCATACGTGGTTGCCGGATGCTCACGTTGAAGCTCCCGCCCCGATCAGCGTTCTGCTTGCTGGGCTCTTGCTGAAGATGGGAGGCTACGGATTCCTACGAATGAACCTATTCCTCGTCCCAGAAGGATCAAAGTACCTTGCTCCAGTCTTCATCGGCGTCGGATTATTGACTATGTTCTATGGCGCTATAGTGGCTGTGGTGCAACAGGACCTCAAGCGAATGGTTGCGTTGACTAGCATTAACCACATGGGATACGTCCTGCTTGGAGCCTTCACGTTAACGACTGCGGGAGTTAGCGGCGCTGTGTTTCAAATGTTCAATCACGCATGCGCAATTGGCTGCCTCTTCCTGATGTCCGGTGTGATTCACTTGCATATGGGAACTCGAACCATCCGCGAGCTTCCAGGACTCGGTGGCGCTATGCCCAAAACGGCCTTCCTGCTTGTGTTGGCCTCGCTCGGCGCGATGGGTTTCCCTGGATTCAGCAATTTCATTAGCGAATATACCATAATCCTAGCCGGCATATCAGTGAACCCGGCTTACGCGGTCGCAGTAATAGTTCCGGGAATAACCGCTGCTTATTTCGTCTGGATGCTCCGAAGAGTGCTCTTCGCAGCCTCACCAAAGGGAGTTGGATCCCGTGAAGCGCCTTGGTATACGCTACTTACCCTTGCAGCCTTTCTAGTTCCATTATTGATTCTTGGTTTGTATCCAGCGCCTTTACTCGGAATAATCATTCCAGCAATACGGGCGGTACCATTCAAACCTTAGTCAGGTCGGCGATGGCATCGCAACTTACGTTTCTCTATCGACCATTTTACGGAAGTCCTCGAGTGTGAGTGATCTCAGACGAGTCGATGGTAGTTCTAGGTTTTCCGCCATTTCTTTGCTCACGTTCGTGCTTTCGCCCGTCCTACGCGCGCCGTAACCCGAGATATGAAGTGACTGGACTGCAGCTGCATAGAACAGTTCGTCGATGGGTGGACTTGGTAGGTCAGAGAGCGCTTCTCCGCCGAACTTTATCGTGAAGACTAATCCCTCTCCCCTACGCTGCAAGCTGGCGTAATGAAGATGCAGTATAGCGGCGAAGTGAACGTGAACCCTGCCGTCTCCTTCCTTTGCCTTGAACTCCAAGATTTCAGTGTAGGGTGGCTTGAGTTGATAGGCTAAGCCGTCAGCTGATGCACTGATTGCTTTGGTTAAGCGCGTCAATGATTTGCTTTGTAGCGCTTCCTTGAGATTTGGGCTGTTTAACATGGCACACGGAGGTGGATTGTCGCTTGTAAAAGGATTGATAACGAACCATTGGGCGTCCTAATTCCCACTTTTGCCTAGCCTATTGACGATCTCGCAACATGTAGCTTACCCAAGTTTTGTCTGACTACGCCTGAAAAGGGAGCAAGCACTGTCCGACAGATCCACATTTCCTGATCTACAGTTCGTTACCTACGGTTCGTTACCCTACGTCTTACGAAAGTGCGGGATAGTGCGCTTAGTACCGGTGGGGCCAACCTGTGCCCCAATATGATGGGTAACTCAAGCCGCCATAGAAGGGACACCCATACCCTCCGTAAAAGGGCCACCCGTATCCGCCGTAGCCTCCGCAGCAATAGCCACCGTAAGACGGCCATCCATATCCTCCGCAGCCTCCGAAATAGGGGTAACCACACCCGCTAAAACCCCACGGGCCTCCCCAATGACCCCAATAATGGCACATACTCATCGGAACAATGTTCGTGTTGCAGCTATTTGTTAGTTGCGATAACATAGGGAATCAGCGTCATGGTTTGCGCCATTGTTCCTGTGCAGAGAGAAAGCGCTTCAGCTCACTCCCAGCTCTGGACAAGGCATGTTGAAGGCGAGATGATCAAGGAGATAACGCAGATCGTAGGCTAGTCTTCTGGTTCAAGCAAATTCCTTTGGGAGTATTCAACCGGCAATTTTAGTGTGTGTGGTGTGCGCACCACTAGAACGACTTAAAGCTACTCCATCAGCTCCCTCTTGCAAACAAATCGTTTTAGTACAAGGAAGAGCATCAAGCCTGCGCGTGGTTCTGCAATGCCGTTAGCCTTCGTCCTGGTAAACGCGGAA